>ENA-OPDA01000723-OPDA01000723.1-human-gut-metagenome-genome-assembly--contig:-NODE-723-length-24104-cov-2.517527_pt1 | contig 24104 bp, 18 predicted proteins | sample MGYA00241253_ERZ501486 | MGnify/ENA primary metagenome ERZ501486 (study PRJEB25962, sample SAMEA2042510) | human gut metagenome | biome: human gut; feature: human-associated habitat; material: faeces... | reverse complement strand
ATTTTCTATAATTTCAATACATCCTATGTTATTATTCAACCAACGAAAAACCGTCATTCTTACATCTTACCGATTTCTATAAATCCAGATTTCAAGCCATTTTCTCAATATTTTACCAACCATTCCATTAAAAATCAGCTATTTGCAAGAAGTCACGTATTTACGCCATTTGGCAGACTTTTTCAAAAAAATGCTTGGTAAGAATTTACCTTTCATTATAAATATGAAAGATTTCCTTCAGAAAAAAAATCACATATAAAAAATACAACCGACCATATCGTTGAGTTCACCAAAATGGTCAAAAAAAAAGAAGAACTGGCATTTATACCTGTTCCTCTTTTGTGATCTTTATCTTTTTGATGGATTTGTTTGAAACATTTTTACAACACTATTATACATTGCTTTTCCATATTTGCCTGTGTTTGCTTTCATAGATGTTGCTTCTGCTTTGTTTGTGATAAATCCAAATTCTGTTAAAGTAGAAGCTGTTCTTGTATGTCTTAAAACAGCTAATCCTGTTCGGTTTACCAGTCCTCTGTTTGTGAATCCTGTTGCTGCTTTTGTAAAATTGTGTACATTTGCAGCCCATTTGTAAGAAGTCACTCCATTCGTTGCTTTGTATCCCTGAGAGTTATATAAAGTTTCGGATCCTTTAGCTGTTGCACCTGCAGAATTAATGTGACAGCTTAAGAAATAATCAGCTCCAACGTCATTTGCTAATTGACTTCTTGCTGTCAGCGATGGATAAGTATCTGTCGTTCTTGTATAATAAACAGCATAATTCTTGTCCTCATCAAAATATTTCTTTGCACCAAGCACGATACTTAATGTCAGATCTTTTTCTCTTAACCCATTTCCTACAGCCCCAGAATCAGTTCCACCATGCCCTGCATCGATCACAACGATATTTTTATACATTGCTTTTGGAGTTCCCCATTTTACATAAGCATATCCATTATCAAATGTAACGGAATATCCACGATAAGAACTAGATGGTTTGATATAAACATAAGTTCTTTCTTTATCAGAATTATATTTTACTGTAAAATCAGACATCGTGCTCTTTGCAGAACGATTCGCTGATTTATTAAAGTGAGAAACATAATTTCCTGCACAAGACATAAATAATTGTCTGCTTGTATACTTATCTTCCAGATAATACTTTGTGACTTTCTCAGGAAGCTTGATCCGGAGATCATAATTGCTCTTTGAAGCTTTGACTCTGCTGTTTGGTAATGCTCCTGTAACTGTATATTTGACCGTTGTTGGCTGTTTTGTAGCTGTTGTAGTCGTTGTCGTTGGTTTTGTAACTGTTGTAGTTGTTGTCTCTGGTTCTTTTGCAAAAGATGGGCGGTCATATACAAATGCATTGGAGCATCCATCATAAACGTCTTTCATCTCATGCATTTTGTTTCCAATCTCTTCTGCATAAGAAGGATTTGTAGAATATTGATGCCAGAGGTTATCTTTTTTCTGATTGTATCTCATCTTAAATAATGTATTCTGTTGATAAGACGCATTGTGAATGTAATTCTCTGATACATATTTCGCTGCACCATTGATCGCTTTATCTACACTTGTCCATCCCATGTAGTATGCATAGGAAGAACCGCATAATTGTGGATCACTGTCATATGCTTTGATCCCATACAGATTATAAACCGTCGTTGATGAAATTTTCTTTGTGATGTATTTTCCATTTACTTTGAGAAATCCGATCACGTTTCCATTTGCATCTTTTTTTAAGCTGTCTCCAGTGATCACCTCAGTAATTGTTTTTTTACTTAGATCACTGGTTCCATATGCAGATTCATTCAATGTTTGGGAAAGCAGATATACAGGATCGATCTTTTCTTTTTTTGCTGCTGTGATAATTACATTTGCCTTTCCTTTTAAGACACTGTTTGCCTTATTTTTTAGCATCTCTTCCATTTTCTGTGCATATAAAGATTCATTCACATTATGATATGTATCAATCTGCAGATATTGCTCTTCGTTAACTTCGGACATGATTTTTTTCTGATATGCAGCTTGATCATAAGTCTGATGATCATATTTCGGAACAGCCTTACTCTGTTCTTTTGCATAATTAGATGCTGTCATATCATAAGATGTTGTTACATTTTTTCTTGTAACCTCAGGTTTCTCAGGTTTTGTTGGAGTTGTTGGCTTCGTTTCAGTGGTAGTTGTCGTTGGCTTACTTGCTGTTGTTGTAGCAGGTTTTGAAGCCGTTGTCGTAGAACTACCAGAATTTCCAGACTGAGTTGCACTCATGCATCCTGCTCGTTTTGTTCCATCCCACTTATAATGAATCCCAAGCTGTTTTGCTGTCCACGCTCCTGGGACCATGATATAATTCGTGTCATTCTTATAATTGTATACTTTACGAGCTGGAGTAGCCATTGTAACCTTTTTTCCATTTACATATGCATATTTGCTGTTAACAGTCATTTTAACTGTTGTGCTGTAACGGCTCAGTGTAAATGTATCTCCAGAATTTTTATAAAGAACCTTTGGTCCTTCGGATTGGCCAAAAATCCAATAAGCGGAATACATCGCATTATCATCTTCATCAATGTATCCTGGCATTTTTGTGCCTAATACTTTGCCATTCCACCTTGCATCTACTGTTTTTTTCGTGGAAATCTTATTGTTATGTGTGTATTTGATCTTAAAGCTGTCTCCTGCTTTAAAAGTATTCGCTGCATAAACAATACTATAATTTCCAATACTTCCTGCTACCATAAGAAGACTCATCACGGCAGCAGAACATTTTGTTATCAAACTTTTTTTCTTTCTCATAATACCCTCCTAATTCACTTTTATGATCTGCTTGTTTGCCTGTCCTGCTTTTGCTTTATAAGAAATCGTGATCTTTGAACCGATATCCATAGAATCAAGCTTTTTGATCAATGCATCATCCGAAACAAGCATTACTTCAAAACTTCCATCTTCTTTCTGAACTTCAACGCAGTTTCCATCTGCAAATCCGTTATATACGACTGTTTCTGTCTTTGCAGATTTCTTTTCATCCTTTTTTGTTGCGATTGGAACTTCTGTCGTTGTTGCTTCTGTAACATTTTGTTTTGCTTGTGTAGAAGCATCTTGTTTTTTGTTCTGTTTCTGATCTATTGTTACTTCTGGATTTTCTTTTTCCTGAGAAGTATTGATCGGGCGTTTGATGTCTTTTGTTCTTTGAGTTGTTGTTTCTTTTTGCAGCTTTTGATCTGTTTGTTTTGAGCACGCAGTAAATGCAAACATGCATCCTAAAGCGATCATAGGAATGACTATTTTCCTTGATAATTTCACAATTTTCACCTCCTTTCTTCACAAATTAAATATGAGAGATAGCTTACATGATAAAAAAAACAGACAAGGAATTCCTTGCCTGTCTGCGAAATATTATATGTCTTGTAACGTTTGTGCGATATAATTATATGTTTTAGGAAATTTGTTTTTCAGTGTATACGGATACTTACAGTACATCATGAAAGCATCAGCAAAATATTCTTTCGAATCCTTTCGAGAATAACTTAGTGAATCTATTGTTTTTGATTCTGATTGATAAATTTGTATAAATTCCTGTGATAAGCTTCCAAAATTATTTTTTAGATCTACATAATGACCCATTTCATGTAATAATACTTTCTGATCGCTTTGGTATTCTCTTAAAATCACAGCCTTTTTTCTTGCGGAAAACACTCCCAAATTTACTGTATCTTTAAACAATTTACTTCCTGGATCCTGTATCACATGATATTTTTCATTTTTAAAGTCCTGATAAACTTTATCAGGAAGATACCATTTTACATCTTCGATCACAGGTTTCCTTTTTGAATACTGATATCTCTTTGTTGTTTTCTTTACCTTATTTGTTGTTGTGACCGCTTTAGTATGCTTATAAAAAACTGTTTTTACCTTTTTTGTCTTTTTAACAACAGTTCGCTCTTTATGTTTCGCATAATATAATATTTCCCCATAATTTGTTGTAGTACTTGTCTGAATTTTCACTTTCCGACTCTTATAGTACTTCTTCGTATGATACTTTTTTGTTGCTGCTTGAACAGAAGAATTATGATAACTCATGCAACATGCAAAAGCCAAAAAACATATCATAACTAGTTTGTGCCAGATTTTCTTTTTCAATTTTCTTGCTCCTTTCATCTTATCTCACAATACAAATATGAAAGATATGAAGGAAATTAATGGAGACATAATAGAAATACCAATGTAGACATTGTTTTTACCTGTTTTATATCAGGTTTCTTTCGTTTTTTCGAATATAAATACACATGCTGTATGTTTGAGGTATCTTGCACAATGAAATCACAGTCGATATTTTGGTACCCTGTAATTTCTTTATTCTGCATCACATGATACTTCTTACCGGCTGTTAATCTATTTATTTGGATATGATCATATGGAACATCTCGAAAAGAAGATATTGGATTTTGATTTTCATCGTACAACGTAAAGACCCCATCATTCAATGACTTCCCATCTTCTGTTACATGGTAAAGCTGCAATTGTGTGATCGGATTTTGAATAATCGCCGAAATACTTTGAATCTGACAATCTGTTTGCTTTTTAACTTCAAAATTGTAGAACTTTTGAGATTTTACATATCCATCGGTGCAATTTCTTTGCGAAATTTGATATTTCCCAGGATACAGATAGTTTTCTGTTAGCTTATTTCCAGTAATATTTGAAACCTTACTTCCTGCTTGATATTTTATTTTCCCAAAATTATCTTTGATATCATCCACTGCTTTTATTTCAAATTTACTCGATACAGGATCCACCGTCTGGCTGATCGTTCGAAAATTTGTCTTAACTTCCTGTTTTCCATCTTCTGATATGAATTTTGATGATGACAAAAATATTTCTGGGATATTTGTTTTTATGTCTCCTATATCTTGAATCTTGGCAGAAAAATATTCCAGATATTCTTTATGGTTGATGGATAAGGCATATTGATTCTGTTCGGCTCTTTCGATCATCATCTTCCACTGCCCGTTACCTTCATCATTCATTTCTCCAACAAACTCATAATTTGATATTTGATCTTTCTTTCCGTTCCCTTTGTATTGATATAATTCTACACTTTTTGTTTTAGTTTCAGTTTCATAATTCAATTTTACCTTTTGTCTCGTATTTGCTCTTATACTCTCTGTTTGCATTAATAAAAGCATCATCATACAAAATAAGAAGAATGTTATCATTAATCTTTTTTGTTTCATTTGCAATTCTCCTTTCTTCTCTCTGCTTCTTTTAAAGGAAACAGTCTTGAGATGATATCAGTCTTGAGATTCCATCTCCCTGTTTGTATAAAAGAAAACACCTTCTTAAAAAAAGGAAACCTTTTGGCTAGGATCCCCAAGCTCGTGATTTCCTTATCCTGTCTGTCTCGGTTCCTCTCCGGAACTCTCGGCCAGAGCAGGAGTGCAGGAAATATGAGCTTCCCCCCTCCTGTCCGCGAAAAAACAGTCCGATACTGCCGGATCATCTTTTGCAAAACGGGAAAGGGGAAGTAAAAACACGATATTGAAAGCCATCAGGCCGTCGCTATCGGCGAGGTTTCATTTACTTACCATCATGCAATGCATCATGCAATGCATGACAGTCACATGTTCCACCATAAGGTGCTCCGAAGTCCTGCCTTAAGACGAGCTAGATTGTGATTCTGGAACATATGCCCTCTGCTTCCACGACAAGAGCCATGAAAACAACAGGGACGGGCAACGCCGATTTCTGTGCATGATTTGGGACGCCACTCCCTTGGATACGCACTCAAACCAAAAAAGTAAAGCGGTACGAATGCAGAGCAAGACCGCCACGATCTCACCGCAATTCCTCCCATCCTTGGTCTGCCACGACACAGTGTCCGGTATGGGAAAGGTTATTTTTAACTGATGGTCCTCTCAACAGCACCAGGCTCTTCTGGGTTTTTCTATCATGTAGTTATTTCAACGGATAACTTGGACTTCCGCCTCTGATCCGTCTTTCTTCGTAATAAGAACATTCCGTTCTACTTTAAATATGATAGATTTGAAAAAAAAAGTTTTTCACATATAAAAAAGAGCCTAAATTAATAGGCCCTTATATTTTTATAAAATTGACGTTCCACTCGAAATAAGGACTACCAGCTGCCGCCACCGCCACCGCCGCAGCCACCACCACTGCATCCTCCATCTCCAGAAGAAGATGATGAATCTGAAGGGCTAGATGTTAAACAACTTGTACATGTTCTATCTAATCCATCTCCCATATTTCTGTAAAAATGATCAACATGATCATAATAATCAGGATAACCAGGATATGTAGAATCACTTTCGTACCAGTCTGGGGATTGTAATGCCAGTATGTCAAGTTTCTTTGTGTATTCTTCATACTCGTTCATCGCCATCGCATATGGAAGGATATGATAAAAATTTTCTGGATTTGTATCCGCCATATTACTGAATTCTCCATGATCTGCTGCTTCCATAAAGTTATGGAACTCCATTAACTGATTCATAACAGCATTATTTTCTTTTGTTCGCCGCATCATAAAGAATAAATAAACCATCTCGATCAATGAAAAGATCAATATTACGCTGAATATATTTGTGTAATCGTAAGCTTCTCCTTTTTGCACGATCTCCGCATATTGGTATGCATATATCACATACATGAAGATCAAAAATAAATCGCCTGTTAAGAAGGATGTAAATTTTTCTGTTTCCGTTTTCGTCTTATATTTATCGAATCCATTATATGAATTTAAAAGTTTTCTTACAAATATGATCATAAAGATGATAAAAGAAAAAAGAAATCCATGCATACAGTATTTCGAATCGAGCAGATTAAAAAGAATCAATGGAATTGCAGACAATACTAGCGTAATAACTGATGCTATTTTAGATGTTCTTGTAAAAATTTTTTTTGAATATTCTTTTGTAATCTCAATCTTTACCCTTTTTATAGTATCTGCAAATTTGTATTTCAAAGAGGAAAGAACAACCCTATATGGATTTTCTTCAAAAAGTTTTTGAAACATGATCTTTTGATATTCAGGGGCATCGTTTGGAAGATCTTGCAGTTTCATCAATTCCATATCATCTCTTCCTAGTTCATATATCTTGATGTATCCCTTGTCTGCCCAGTAATAGATAAGAGAAAGCACATCTTTATCGGTTAATCGACCCTTCCATATATATCCTGCGATCGCACTGTCAATTCCATATGGAGGCTGATAAGTTGTTGTAGTTGCTTTGATTCTTTTTGATCTTCCAAAAAATACAAACATAAGACTGGTTAGGATAAATATAGCGACTGAAATATACAAAACAAATTGATATCTTGATTGGATCTGATTTGTTCTTGTGAAATAGCCACTACCCAAATTTCCATAACAAGTGATTCCCTCTCCAAGATCAAGATCCTGCTTTAGCACACCTGCAACATAATTCTTTTTTTTATCATATTTCAAATCTAAGATTTTTGTTGCATCTTTGATCTCTCCGTTTTCTCCATAGTAAAATTTCAGTTTTTTAAGATCTGTTTTCTTTGGAAACTGAATGGAAAAACTGCTGTTTTGTGGAATTTTATTTTTCCATTCGCTTGGAAAAATATTGTAATACAAAAGATCATTTTTAGTATCTTGGTATTGTGGTGTTAATTTGTAGGTAAAACTATAAGTTCCTTGATCTACTTCCTTATCTTCATCTCCAAATCTTAACTGTGCGACATAAGAACTTTCATCATCCACTACTAAATTACTATCGCTGTCATTGGATATTAGCTTGAACTCTGTGTAGTAATATGATTTCTTCTTGTCTTTTCCAGTACTGATCCCTGTCAGTGGAATATTACGATAAATTCCATGCCTTGGATTCAAAAAGACAACACCAATACTCTCCGTTACAGTGTAACTACCATCTTTTCCAACTCTGACGTAAGTGTCATATCTTTGTGTCTGCATATTTGAGTCATAGGAATTTGCTGTATCCGCCCTTACATTCTGCTTTGATGGGACAAACAAGATCACCGACATTATAAAAACAAACAACAAATATTTTTTCAATTTTTTCATAATGATTCTCCTTTCGAAAAAATACTTCATATTAAATATGAAAGATTTAAAGACAAAAAAAATGACAGCCAATTAGCCGCCATTCTTACTTCATTTTAAATCTCCAAAATCCCAAATTTCTGAATCATCTGCTGACCAAGATCTTTTCTTTTTGGGCTCAAACGTCTTATGTGGACATTTTATTTTTTTCTCCTTTACCACTTCTTTTTTAATCTCATCAATGTCATCATCATTCAAAGTAAGATCAATATGATCAGCCGAATCTTTCTTACATAATTTTGCAATCACAATTGTGATTCCTCCTACAATGGCAGCAGGGATTAAAATTTTCTTGATATGCTTCATTTTTTTTTACTTCCTTTCTTTTTGCTAAAAAAACTCTTATATTTTAAATATGAGATATTTGCACAGAAAAAAAGAGGCATGACATAAATCATGCCCCACTCTTATATAAGAGCAGCCTCGTCAGCCAAAAATTATTTAATTTTTACCTTTTTGGAGTTGTTCCAACTTCCATAGATTTTTGCTTTTCCAACCTGTTTGTAAGCTCGAATCTTCACATATACTTGTTTTTTGCGTTTCAATCCTTTGATCTTATACGTTGTTTTCTTGGAAACCTTGTATTTGGAAGATTTAAAGTTTTTCTTGTAAGAGTAACGAATCTGATATCCAGTAACGCCACCACCATTTTTTATGATATAAAGTGTTGCTGTTTTCTTACCAGATTTTACCTTCTTTAAAGAAGCTTTCTTTGGAGCGATCTTAAATGTTTTTGTAATTGTTCCCTGATAATTACCAATTCCTTCAATCTTCATTGTGACGATTCCACAGTTTTTGTTATTACTATAAGTAATCTTGTAGTCTCTTCCTTCTGTTAAAATATCATTACCAGATTTTACGATCACTTTTCGAGTGATATTCTTTCCATTATAAATCGCATTTTCTGGATCTGTTGCGATCGTAAGAGATTCCTTTTTAGTTTCTGTTGTAGAATCATTATGAGAAGGTTTTGTATCTTCAGTTGGTTTTACTGGAGTTTCTGTTTTATGGATCGTGTAAGTATAACTTAAGCTGCATCCTTTATAATCTCCTAATCCAGTGATCTCAACTTTTGCTGTCCCTGGATTGATATTGTTGGAATATGTAATCTTATAATCAGTATCTTCTTTTAAAACAGCATCCTGATGATCAGATACAATTTGTCCAATATCAAATTTTACTTCTTTTCCCGTCCATTCTAAAGTTCCTAAATTTTGTCCATTTTCATAGCGGCTGCTATGGAATGTTTTATTTTTGATCGTATAATGATATACTTTTTCAGTTCCTTCAAATTGTCCCATTCCAATTACTTTGACTGTTGCAGTTCCAGGATCTACATTATCAGAATATCTGATCATATAATCAGTTCCTTCTACTAATGTACGATTACAATGTTTGCATTTCAGATTTTCTGGACGCTTTCGGATTTCTTCTCCTGTCCATTTAAATGTTCCAAGGGAAGCCTCTTCACCTAACTTTTCATCATAAAATTCGCCATCTATATCCTTAGATAACATGGCAATTACATCTGAAGATGTTGAAGCCTCTTTTCTTACGTTTAAAGTCTCTCCTGTAACTTTTACTGTAGCAGTACCTGGTTCTACATTGTTGCTGTAAGCAACCGTATAGTCTTTTTTCGCTTCCAGACGTTTTCCAGATGCATCTACAACAGTCCCAATATCATATTTTGATTCTTTTCCCGTCCATTTGACCTTTCCTAAAGAATCTCCATTTTTATGATTTTCTACTGTAAATGTTTTATGTCCAATCGTGTAAGTGAAGCTCTGTTCGTAACCTTTATATTTTCCAATTCCAGTAACTTTTATTGTCGCTTTTCCCGGATCAATGTTGTTGCTGTATTCAATGATATAATCATTACCAACTTCTAATTCTTTGTTACAATGTTTGCATAAGATTTTTCCAAGATAAGGCTGCACGTCAGATCCCGTCCAATCAAATTTTCCTAAATCTGTGCCATTTTGATGCATTTCTGCATAAAATCCGCCATATCCACAGTCTGGTTCGATCGTATAAGTGAAATTCAGCTCACATCCCTTGTAATCATTGATTCCGATTATTTTTATGGATGCTGTTCCTGGTTCAATATTATCTGTATATTCGACTTTATAATCTTTTTCTTTTTCTAAAACTGTTTCATTATGATCGGACACAATATTTTCTGGAAGATAATTTACTTCTTTTCCAGTCCATTTCACAGTTCCAATATTATCATGGTTTTGATAATGATCTAGATGAAATGTTCGATGTTCGATCGTGTAAGTAAAACTCTGCTCATATCCTTTGTATTTTCCAATACCTTTTACTGTAACAGTTGCTGTTCCTGGATCTACATTATTCTCATATTCCAGTTCATAATCTGTTCCTTCAGCTAATTCCTTTTTACAATGTGAACAACGAATTATCCCAGGATTCTTTCTAATCGGATCGCCTGTCCATTTTACAGAACCTAAGTCACTTTTGCCACTTGCATTTTCCACAAAAAACCCATTATAACCGCAGCTTTCTGCGATCTTATAAACGAACGTTAGATTACATCCTTCATAATCTCCCATTCCGACCACTTTTACTGTAGCTGTTCCAACATTGATATTATCAGAATAAACAAGTTTATAGTCAGTGCCTTCTTCCAATACTCGGTTGTCATAATCAGATAATACATTTCCAACACTAGGTTTTATTTCTTCTCCTGTCCAATCTTTATCGTCTAACGAATCGCCATCTTTTTTTCCATTAATATGGAATGTTTTGTTTTCAATGGTATATGTGAAAGTAAGAGAACACTTTGCATATTCTCCAAGCCCTGTAATTTTTACAGTAGCAGTTCCAGGATCTACATTATTCTCATATTCCAGTTCATAATCTGTTCCCTGTTTTAAAACACTACCATCATCTTCAGAAACGATATCTCCAATGGAAGGCTTTACAGAACGTCCCGTCCATTGAAAACTTCCAAGATCTGTACTATTTTTATAATCTTTTGCATAAAAAGCAGAATCTGCCTTTTCGGTCACTAGCTTAATAGACCAGTTACCAAAATTAGTCCCCATGTCATAGAGATCGCCTAATTCTCCATTGGCATAAATATAGCTTTGTCCTTTTTCTAATGTCGGGATATAAAGTTTTTTTCTGCCATCAGAAATGGATCCCTCAGCTCCAAGGCCGGCACTGTCTTCATTACTATCGATCATTACCATGATCGCAGCTTTTTTTACATTGATCTCTTTCGTGATCTTTTCTGTATGATACCCCGGAAAATCTAAGGTCTTTTTCTCTGTGATCGCCTGTTTGTTCCCGATATCTAATGATCCATCATCTTTGACCGGAACATAAAACAACTGATATTGTGCTCCTGTTTCTGCTTCATAAAATGTTACTTCTTTTAATTTCTCTCGTTTCTTCAAAGAAAAAGAGTTGATAAATCCGACTTGTGAAGTTCCATCATAAGTTACCTGAGGATAAAGCGCTCCGCTTTCATCCAGGTTGTAGATTGTATCATCATCACTGACTTCTTCATAGCTTCTGATCGTACAGGAAGGGATCAAGGATTTATCCTGATAAGATACCCAGAAATACCCGTTATCTCCAATATTATTTCCCCAACTATTTCGAACCAACCATGCTCCATTTTTCGTCACACCTTCAAAATGATCCGCACTGTAATCATCATCCCATCCTACGATCAGAACTTCGTGATTCGAATCATTTCGTGCATTATCGTCATTATTGTAATAAGACACCTTGTCTTCCTGGATCATACTACTGTCCCATGTGATTCCACAGGTAACACTTCCATTATTATAAACTGCCTGTTTTACTGTATTGACGGTTTCACTGTTTAAAGCGCCATTTGCATCATCTGTTGTTTTAAAAAACTGTACATCTGTTGCACGATAATTTCCTTTTGCATTTAAAATAGATGGAATGATCTGCAGAGTTGATTTTGTTGTATCATATGGGAAAAGGCTATCTGATACTGGACCGTATCCAGATGTAAAATATCCGGAATACATATATTCATTTCCACCAGTATCTTTACTTGTGATCTGATATCCTGTATCTCCATTTTTCGATAATCTCTGAATCATATGTTCTTCTGAATAATCTGTATTGCTCCCTGTTTTTTTATCCACTGCATATTCAAAGCTTCCTGTCCCTGCAAATGCCCAACAGGTTCCAAATGGGTTTTGATCACGAACGTCTTTTTCCATTGATCCATAATGTGCTGGCAACTGTGCTGCTTTCTTCAATTTTGACTTAGGATTTGTCGCATAAGATTGTCCAGCAGGTTTAATATATCCATATTTTGAAGCTTTTGAATTTTTTACTTCTACTTCAAATTTTGAATTGCTGTTTGTGTTTTGTGATGCTCTCACTAAGACTGTTGGAGGCATCTGATTGAGACACATGCTCATTGCTAATCCTGTTACTAATAATCGCTTTCGTATCATTTACTTTTACTCCTCCTGTTATTTTCTATTTTACGAAAAATCACAATTTTTGTCCATCTTTCTTCTATCTTAAATATGAAAGATTTATTCATTTATTTTTTTCACATATAAGATTTTTGTCCAAAAGAAAAAAGAGCCTGTTACGACTCTTTTTTCTCCAAAATGTTTTGCAATTCATAATAATAGTCAGAAGGGACTGTATCTTTTCCTCTAAACTGATCTGTTGAAATGATAAAAAGACGTTCTTTTGCTCTCGTCATACCAACATAAAACATTCTCCGTTCTTCTTCTAATTCTGGGACTGTTTCTGCTTTTTCGTATGGCGTAATTCCTTCATTAACATCAATCATGAAAACGACTTGATATTCCAATCCTTTGCTCCCATGCATGGTTGTCAGATTTACGGCATCTTTTTCTTCATCAATAGAAACAGTTCTTTTGATGGTTGCAGTGTATTCTTTCGCACGTTGCTGCCATTCTTTCATGGAATTACATTCTTTTGAATCTTCTTCTAAGTCATCTAAGATTTCTAATAAAAGAGTTTCATCTTCTCCTTTATATTCTGCATAAGAGATCAATCCTTCTTCATAATTTAATGTTCTTTTGATATATCCAACCTGTTTTTTGAAATCTAACACCTTTAATTTTCGGATCTTTCTTTCTACAGCTTCAATATTCTTTTTAATATATGGTTTTCCATGATCAAATCTCCACTGCTTCAGATCATCTAAAGATTTGCATTCTTTAAAAGCATCATTTGGAATATAAGCAGTTGGACGTTTTAATGCTCTGGTCCATCGTGCCATGCTTTTGGATCCTTTGGCTAGTTCCATAAAGTTAAGAATATCATTGAAGATAAAATGATTATAAATATTGATCACATCTTCAATCTTGGCCTGAAATGGAATGTCTTTTTTTACTAATTGATCAATCACTGTTTTACTTTCTCGGTTTGTCCGATAGATCACAGCCATTTCAGAGTATGGAACACCTTTTTTGTATAATTCATTGATCTTTTTTATGATCCATGTGTTCTGTTCTTTGTCATTTGGCAGCTGGAGTAATTGGATTTTGTACCTTCTTTTATGAAAACTCTTAATATCCTTTGGAAATCTTGTTTTGTTGTACTCAATAAACTTCTTTGATGCGGCAACAATATTACGATCAGAACGATAATTGATATTCAAGACTACTTTTTTTGTCTTTGGATATGTTTTTTCAAAATCAAGCATGATCTCTGGTTTTGCTCCTCGGAAACGATATAAAGACTGATCATCATCTCCGACAACACAGATATTTTTTCTCTTTTCAGCGATCATGTTAAAAATTTCAGCCTGTACATTATTTGTATCCTGAAATTCATCGATCATGATATAATGAAATGTCTCCTGTACATCTGCTAATACATCTTCATGTTTTTTTAAGTTATCTCGACAACGAAGTAACATATCATCAAAATCAATCTTATGTTCTTTTTCTAAAACTTCTTGATATCCTTTCATCATTTTTTTGACCTGATATTCAGATACATCAAATTTTGAATAATTGATATCTTTCCCATCACAGTTTTTAATGTACCCAATCGCCTTTGCAATATCTGCGATAAATTTATTATAATCTAAAGATGCAAAATCGTATTGTTTTGCCAATGCATATAGAATGCGATATTTTTCATTTTCCTGTATTAATTGGGAATAATCATATCCAAAATAACTTACTAAAATCTGAAAACAGATAGAGTGGATCGTGCCAAAATGAACGCCAGTATATTGATCTGGATCCTCTTCTTCCAGGCATAATTTTTGGAAACGGATACCCATTTCTTCTGCTGCAGATTTTGTAAATGTTACAACAAGAATCTTTCTAGGATCTATATGATGTTCCTCAATTAGATTTTTTGTACGATTTACGATCACTGTTGTTTTTCCCGATCCGGGACCAGCAATGATCAATAATGGACCTTCTTTATGATGAATTGCTTCTGTTTGTGCTTCATTAAAACTCATTAAATTTCTCCTTTCATCTCATGTTTCAATACAAATATGAGATTTTTAGAGAAAATTAAAATTCACATATAAAAAAAACATCTTATGTAATTTTTCAACTAAAGTTTAGGAGGAAAATTAATTTATGTTAAATAAATTTAAATACATCATATGTTATTATTCAACAGTGCGGGATCATGGATTCCGTATTCTCCTTCTAATTTAAATACATCGTATGTTCCTATTCAACCAACGAAAAAAAACGCCATTCTTATATCTTCTTGATTCTTAAAAAAAACGATTTTAAGCCATTTTCTCAACATTTTACCAAGCATCTCTTGAAATTCGTCTATTTCTAAGAAACCATGCATTTACGTCATTTTTCAGACTTTTTCAAAAAAAACACTTGGTAAAAATTCTTCTTTCATTATAAATATGAGAGATTTTTGTTAGAAAGTTTTTCATATATAAGATTTTTAATACATACAAAAAAAAGAGCAGCCTAAGCCACTCCTTTTCCTATGAATCATAATGTCATTTCTTCAAAACTCTCAAAGTAAGCTTTTCCGTTATTGATTGTAACGGTTTGATTTTGCTCTTTTAAAGCTTTTTTGATTGCCTCATTTTCGGCTTTCAATTCTGAAAATCCTTTTTCCATATCTCTGTATTTCGTGAAAAGTTTATCTGCTGATTCTTTAAAATTAGTAAATTCAGTTAATAACGCTTGTATCATTTCCATATCAGTTGCTTCTTCAGTTACAACATTAACTGGAGTTTCTTTGATTGGATCGATAACTTCTCCTGAAAGATCAGAAAATGTTTCTTGTGGAGTAAAGTAAATAATTTTCTTTTCTGGATCATATAATACTCTACATTCTGTGCAATCTACTTTCATGCGATCAAAAAACTCTTTACTTACAAAGATATCTTTATTTTTAGTTTCAATTACATAAGATAGTTCATTTCCATAGAAATGATGAAATCCTTTTCCATACATTTTCTTAAGATCCTGAATAGAAAACAGTTTTTCTGCATCTTCATCATTGGTTTCCTTTATGGAAATATACTGCTGCCCATTATTACAATAAGTAACAATATATTTTCCCTCAGATTCCATTTTAATTGTTCGACTGGAAAGGGAATCATTAAGCATAACTAAATTATCAAAATCAATTTCTTGATAAATAGTTTTTTCTTTCTTAGGAACTTTTGGTGGTTCGAATTCACTTCGTTCTGTAGCATTAAGTCTTCCTTTTAAAAAGAATGTATTTTCATTTATTTGAAAAATCTGACTTGATTTTGTTTTTCCGAGATGATATGTATTGAATAACACGTTAGGAATCTTATATTTTCCATTGTAATCGCCATTCGCATAAAATTTATCATCTTCAGGATGATTTGTTAAACGAATCACCATTCCTTTTGGCAGACATGTGAATTCTGCGTACTCATATTCATCAGATTTTAAGAATATCCATCCGTTATAATAACTTCTTGGATCTTTCTTTAAGCAGTTTGATAATTCAATTTTTTCCCCATTGTAAACGATTGCATTTGACATAATTTGTCTCCTTCCATAATTTTCTCTGTAATCAGAGAACCCTAAAATAATATTTTTTCTCCTGTCTAATTTTTGTTTTAGATGACCTTTTTAAATACCTGGATATCATCATTTAACATTTTCTCACTTTTGATAACTTCTAATAAAAAGCATCCCATAAGATTTTCTAACTGTTTGTTATCACAAACGTTTAAGATTCCTGTCAAAAAATAATTTCCTGTTTCTTTACGACACTTTGAATTAAGATCACAAATAACTCTTCCTGCTTTGCTAAGAAGTTTTTCGGCTTCTTTTTCTTCTCCTTTTAAACAAGACTGTAGATATTTCTTTAAATAATTAAAGAAAACATCAATTTCTTCTACTGTACTTGCATTTCTAGTGTTTCCTGTAAAGTTTTTAAAATTTTTAAAATTAAGCATAATTTGCCTCCTTAAATAAATTGATTGTTGTTAATTTTTCTCATCTCTTCAAGCATACCGAATAAATCAAGTTTTGTTTGATCTTTAATTCTTTGCATGCTTTTGATTTCGCTACTTTCTTCTTGATTAATAGTGACTGTTTTTCTTGCTTTTTCAAACGGATCAAAGTAATCATCCATAATTTCATCTTTTTGTTTTTTAGGAATGATTAGCATTGTTTGTTCATTTACTTTTTTAAGAGTAAAATGATCTCCTCTCCTCATATTCGATTTTTTTAAAAACATTCTTGGGATAGTCAACTGTTGTTTTGGGACAAGACAGTATGCATCATATTCAAATACATCCTGCTCTTTGTCTTGATTCATCAGATTTTTTAACAACCTGTCTTGATGAATATCTTCTACTGGAATTTGCGTGATCCGCATATATAATTTGGTTCCTTGATGAATTTCAACATGATATCCATGTTCTCCTCTAAAAAATGGCAAGTCTTGCTTTTGAATACTGATCGCATCCTGATTTGCTTTTACTAATCCACTCTTAGAAGTCCGTTTTGAACGTTTCCTCATTCCTATTTCTTTTAATGTTGATTTTTTCATTAAAATACGTTCTCCTCGTTTGAAGAATGAATAATAGGAACCTAATAAAAGATCTGATTCGTCAATAAACAGTTTTAATGTGGTTTTCCCTTGGGCAAGAATTCTTTTGGGATATGACATTTCAGAGTAAGGAGTTTTTGATATCATATATTTTTCTTTACTTAATTTAGTAAAATATAGATAATCTCCCGCCTGAATCCCATCAAAATACTTCTTAAAAAACGAAACACTCAAAAATTTCGATCCACTTCTAGCAGCTCCTGAAACTTTTCGAATTTCAATAAACTGACCTTGTCCTAATTGGACGCCTAAATTATGATTCATATGTTTTTCCTTTCTTTCTCTACATCGTCAATAATTACACTGTAAATATGTAAGTTAGGTATGAGTCATAACTGCAGGAAATCTTATATGTGATTCATATTTTTTTTAAAATAACTCATATTTGTAATAGAAGACTAAGAAAGGGGTTTATTTATGAGAAGAAAATTAGTTAGTTCACTTTTATGTATGATGATGATGTGCACTGTTTGCACACCTGCATATGCCGATGAAGCCGTAACAGCGGATACTTCTGTCACCACAGAAGTTGCAACAACTGAATCAACGACAGCGACTGTAACTACCACAGCAGCACAAAAAAAAGTTCAAAAAATAGATAAGAAAGCAAAGAAAACAAATACTAAAAAAAAGAAAAAGAAAGCATCCAAGAATTCTAATAAAAAAGATTCATCTTTTGTTCAGGAAGCACCAAAAAAGAAGATCACCTTCGTTGTAAAGAAAACACAAGGACAACTAGAAAAGCTGGTAAAAGAAAAACGAGCCGCTGCAGATCAGATAAAAGAAAAAAAATCAGAGAAAAAAGAATACCAAGAAAAACTTCAGAAGATTCAAAATTTTTACACTCAATGGAATTATGGATCATACATCGGAATTCAAACTTCTTCTGATCAGTCCTTAGACAACCTAAATGATCCAGCAGATCAGACAATAAAACAATTAGCAGATAACTTAAATGATACGGGGTTGATACAGGCATCTATGAATTATCACTTTGGATTACAGGATCAGAAAAACATTTTGATCATGATGGATTCACAAGATTCCATAGATCTACAACCGATCATTGAAAAGAAAAAAGAATCTTATCAATCTTCCATTCAATCCATTGATCAAAAGATCAGAGATTTAAAAACTTCGATTCAGGTAGCAGATCATAGCATGAAATTGATCGAAAACAAAAAATCAATCGTATTTGATCCTATGAATTTATTAAAAAAGAGTAATCTGACAAAAGATAAAGCAAAGAAGATTTTGAAAGGAACCGCCTTAGAAGATTGTTCTGATTACTTTATCGAATGTGAAGAAAAATATGGAGTAAATGCAATTGGAGTTATGGCAATCGCTGTTCATGAAAGCGCATGGGGAACAAGTCGAAGAGCTCAGGATGATCATAATCTTACCGGATACGGCGTTTACAGTGATTCTGCAAAAGGAATTAATGCTCCATCCAAAGAAGAGAATTTATTAATGACAGCTAAACTATTAAAAGAGTCTTATCTTACAAGATCAGGAAGCCATTACAAAGGAACTAGCCTTATGGCTGTCAATGAGAGTTATTGTACGAGTGGAGATTGGGCAATTAATGTAACAACTCATGCATATACTTTAATGGATCGATTATGATCATATTAAGAAGACATTTGGAACATATCTGAATGTCTTTTTTTTGCATAAAAAAGTGTCTTCGACACTTCAACTCCCCTGCCCCTCATTCGAGGGCACTGAAAAACATACCATTTTTATTTTGACTTTAATAAAAAAGAAAAAATCCATCAGAGTTTTTATGATTCTGGTGGATTTTTTGTTAGGCGAAATATAAATTGCTTGTCTTTTTCGGATAAAGTTCTTATTTTTCATTCATTAATTTAATTATTCTCTTAAGATTTACTGCAAAGATCGTCATTGCTCCTTGCATTTCCATACAAATAAGACCTGATGATGACGCTACGTCATAACCATGCCGATGTTTTAGTTCGCTGTTCTTAGCTTCTATTTTATAGCGTTCCCGCATTTTTTCTTTGAAATGCTCAGTTTCCTGAAATTTAACCTGTTCACTGTGGGAATCGCAAATGATTGTTTCTGTGTATGTTTTCTTTTTGGCTCCTTCTTTATAACAGCCATCACGATAAGGACAACATTTACATTTTTCAATATCGAAAAAATAGACCATACGTGGGTTTTTGTTTTTTTTATCTTTTTTCCTTTTATCGAAATATTTATGAATGGCTAAATGTCCGGCTTTACACTGATACATTCCGGCATCTTTATTAAATTCAAACTCATCTTCCTTTCTTCGGTTACCTTGTGTAATAATTGGATTTAGTTTTGCTATCAGTTCATAATCACCTTCTTTTGCTGCCTCGATATTTTTCTTTTCAGAATAAGCCATATCTCCAATGACTGATTCAATCTGTATCCCAGCAGCTTTACTTTTTTGTACAAGTTTTGGCAGTTCTTTGCCATCTGTTTTTTCGCCGCTGGTGATTGTGGCAGCTGTGATGATCCGTTCTTCTGTCATTGCTATGTGTGTTTTATATCCAAAGAATGAAGTGTCGGCTGTCTTATGACCAGTTTTTGCATCTTCATCCTTTGAAGTTTCTAAATGTTCCATGTCATCAGTGACAGATTCTTCTAGTAGATTTAATTTTTCCTGCACTTTTGGATAACTGCAAATTTCTTCATTTCCTTTTACAACATCAATAAGCTGTTTACAGTATTTTAGTTCTTTTTCTAAAGAATCCTCTGTGTTTTTATCAGGAAATTTTTCTTTCATTGTTTCATCAATCTCATAGATGCTACGGCGCAGTTTTTTTGATTGTTCCTGGAGTACTTGACGGGGAGTCTTTTGATTGTATCTTGATTTTGTATGCGTAGCATCCACAATAATGGATTTTGACTTTATAATTCCTTTTTCTAATGCTAACTGAACTGTTTTGGCAATCAGCATATCCAAAAGATTCATATCCTTTAAACGCAGCTTCCGAAATTTTGTCAATGAACTTGGATTTATAACTTCATCTTCTGGAGCCATGTCCAAAAAATATTTAAAAGACATATCGTATTTAGAACGTTCAACCACATCAACATCTGATAAATCATAAATTGATTTTAAAAGCAGATATTTAAACATTCGGATAGGTGGAACTGCATTTCGTCCGTTATCCAGACAATAATTAGCAAGCAATTCATCATAAATAAAGCTAAAATCAACCAATTCTTTTATCTGCCGGAGAAGATTATCTTTCGGGATTACTAATTCATATATTTCCATGTATGGACTTAGCACCAATTTCTGCTGTTGTTCGATCATAAAAACACCGCCTATATTTGATAGATACATTGTACCAAATATAGACGGTATAATCTACTTTTTCAGTGCCCTCCCTCATTCTTGAGGGGTGGGGCTTTCTTTTTTCTTCTCTTTCCCTCATAATAACATTATGAATATCTTGCAAAAAATCTTTAATGACTATTATGAAGTAATCAAATACACTCTTCATCCCAGAGATTCTGCGATGGAAAATATCGATAAAATGCTGAATTGTGGCGATCCTTCTTTTGGCGGTGCCATGTATGCCTGCACCACTTGCCACAACATGAAATTTGTTCCCTTCCGCTGCAAAAGCCGCTTCTGCCCCACTTGCGGTGTGAAGTATTCCCAGGAACGTTCTACCCGTATGGCCTTTAAGCTTCTTAACTGCACACACCGTCATTGTGTTTTCACAATCGATGAAGAACTTCGTCATTTCTTCCTGGAAGACCGTTCTCTTTTAAACTGCCTTTTTCGTGCTGTTCAAAGCGTCATCCTTCGCATGTTTAATAAGATGAATCAGTCTCAAAACTTTGTCCCTGGTTTTATTTGTGTACTTCACACTTTCGGTCGCCCTCTTGAATGGAATCCACATATTCACTGTATTCTTTCGGAAGGCGGTTTTTCTGACAATGCTATTTGGCGTCCGGTAAAGCATTTCAATTACACTTATCTACGCAATGCCTTTCAAACCGCTTTACTCAATGAAATGGAGCAGCACATCGGACCTTCTTTCAAAAAGATTAAAGCTTATATCTATCACAAAGACAAAAACGGCTTTTATGTCTATGCCAAGCCTAATCTTTGCGACCCTAATACTGTCATTAAATATATTGGCCGCTATCTTGGCCGTCCGATTATTGCCTTAAAACGGATTGATTCTTACGATGGTGAAAATGTTACTTTTCACTATAATCGTCACGAAGATAATGCTTATGTGAAACGTACGATTCCGGCAATCGAATTTATTAAACTTCTTATCCAACATATACCGGAAAAACATTTTAAAATGATCCGCTACTATGGTCTCTATGCGAGACATCGTAAAATTGACGCAAAACTTTATCGTGCTATTCACCAATCGAAACAGCGCTTCATAAAAGGTTTTACGAAATGGAGACAGGACATTCTTTTATCTTTTGGATATGACCCTTTATTCTGTCCTCACTGCAAGAAGGAAATGGCACTGATAGAAGTCTACTATCGTCACAAACGGGTTTCTCTACAAGAACTTTATGAAAGAACAATGGCTAAAGTCAAATGCCGCTCTGCTTGATTTTTCTCCCTGTCTGTATCATACTAAACTTATCAACAGACAGGAAGGAATTGAAACTATGGATGCAAAGCTTATAGAGAAACTCAGGAAACAATACATCAAGAATCCCCCAGAGGGAATGACATCCAGTCTGGTCAAAAACATGACAGACTCTGACCTTTTGGATATGCACTATTTTCTTACCGAAGATGACGATCTTAATGACGATGAATTGGAAGAAGGCTTTTACATTGACTTCTTTTAATCTATCGTCTGTTTGCCATGCCCGCCTTTGTGCGGTCTCTTTTTATCAAGAGTTCGACGGAAGTCGAACTTTCCTATTGTACAAAAAAGCAGGCACATCAAGTATCTCTACTTCATGTGCCTGCAGCACTTTGAAACGGTCTCTTTTACGTTCTTAACAGTGCGAATAAAGATAAAGTTTGACAAAATTTCGAATTTTTCCTTTCTTTTTTGACCAAAATTCATGCGGTTTTAAACGGTCTGAAACGGTCTAAAGCGGCATTTTTGCCCTGTTTTTTCCATCAAAAATGTACAAAAAAACCGCTAAAACACTGGATTTTAGCGGTTTTTCAGGTATGGACCTGAGGGGAATCGAACCCCTGTCCGAAAGCCTATTCATTCAGGCATCTCCCATTACAGTCATTCTATTAAAGGTTCCCCCGTCGGCACGCCGGATGACAGGCTTGCCGCTTCGGTAGCTTCATAAAATCTTCCATCTCCGCAAAGCTTTGGAAACGAAGTGCTCCGCATCTGTTTGATGCCAGGAGAATAGCCGCGGGAAACTATTCAGCTGACAACGCCGCACTTAGGCAGCGTACGCTACGTAATTATCGTCTGCGTTTAAATTTAGGTTCCAGGTTGATGACGCGGTCCCGGAGTCCACGAATGGCTTCCCAAACTTCAAAACCCCCGTCGAAACCAGTACAAGCCCGTGCTGGTTCTACAGACGCTTTTCTTTGATACGGGGACGCAAACAGATCGTCCCGGTGCAGTGAAAACTCTCTTTCAACTGCCGTATATCGTATTATAGTCTTTCCCCATACTTTTTGTCAAGGATTTTTAATACAGATTTTTAACTTTGAAATCTCTCTCCGCCTCACGTCTCTGATCCTTCTTTGCGATATCCTGCCGTTTATCATACAGTTTTTTACCGCGTGCCAGACCGATCTCGACTTTTACGAGGCTGCCTTTAAAATACACCTGCAGCGGAACGAGCGTGTAGCCTTTTTCCTTGATCTGCGCCTCAAGTTTGCGGATCTCATAGTCGTGTAGCAGCAGTTTCCGGATGCGCAGCGGGTCTTTATTGAATATGTTGCCCTTCTCGTACGGACTGATGTGCATGCCGTAGATGAATACCTCATCACGCTCAATGCGGATGAAGGATTCCTTGATGCTGCATTTGCCCATGCGGAGGGATTTTACCTCGGTACCGGCAAGGGAAATACCGGCCTCATATTTATCCTCGATAAAATAGTCATGATATGCCTTTTTATTGTTGGCAATCATTCGATTTCCTTTTTGTTTTGCCATAGCTTTTTCCTCCAGGGATTTATTCTGTCTCGGTTTCTTTTTCTACATACGTAAAATCGATTGTCCGGTTGGCAGGCTCGGCGTTTCGTACGCGGACGCGCACCGGCTCGCCAAGGCGGAAGACTCTTCCGTGCCGCTCTCCGACCAGACGGTAATTTTCTTCATCAAAATTATAATAATCGTCTTTCAGTGTCATGATGTGAACGAGTCCCTCAACGGTATTCTGCAGCTCCACATAGAAGCCCCAGCCGGTTACACCGGAAATGACGCCGTCGTACTCTTCGCCGACATGCTCCAGCATATATTCGGCTTTCTTCAGCTTCACAGCCTCTCTTTCTGCCTCTGCAGCACGCTGCTCCATCGCACTCGACTGCTCCGCCACATGCTGCAAAATGGACGAATATTTGCCGATTCTGCCGCCCTTGTCGAGACGTCCCCGCAGATCATCCTTGATAATGCGGTGGATCTGCAGATCCGGGTAACGGCGGATTGGTGAGGTAAAATGGCAGTAATATGACGCTGCCAGTCCGAAGTGGCCGCTGCATTCCGGGGTATAAATGGCTCTTGCCATCGACCGGAGCAGCAGGCGGCTGATCAGCGGCTCTTCCGGGGTTCCCTCGATGCTGGTGAGAATCTTCTGCACCTCACCCGGCGTAATCTCATGGGAACGCTTTTCGACTTTGATGCCCTGTTCACGGATCAGCGTCAGCGTTGCCTCCATGCGGTCTCCGTCCGGCTTGTCATGCGTCCGGTATAAGAACGGGATTTCGCGTGTG
>ENA-OPDA01000722-OPDA01000722.1-human-gut-metagenome-genome-assembly--contig:-NODE-722-length-24141-cov-2.744499_pt1 | contig 24141 bp, 21 predicted proteins | sample MGYA00241253_ERZ501486 | MGnify/ENA primary metagenome ERZ501486 (study PRJEB25962, sample SAMEA2042510) | human gut metagenome | biome: human gut; feature: human-associated habitat; material: faeces... | reverse complement strand
CGCCTCCGTGAAGGAAGCGGCGCTTTTGCGGTAGTACATTATATAGAAGATATGATTACTCGATAACGCGGAACGAAATAACGCCTTCTACAGCCTGCAGAGCAGCCTTTGTCTCCGGAGTCAACTCGTTGTTGGTCTCCATGATGGTGTAAGCGATTTCGTCACGCGGACGGCTGCCCATGTTTTCAATGTTAATGCCGCGGTCAGACAGCGTGGTGGACAGACGTGCAATCAGATTCGGCATGTTGCGATGCATGATGCAGATACGAATGTTTGCTTCACGCGGTACGCGCAGATTCGGGAAGTTGACGGAATTGCGGATGGTACCGGTTTCGAGGTACTCGATGAGTTCCTCGGCAGCCATGCGCGCACAGTTGTCCTCGCTCTCCGGCGTGGAAGCACCCAGATGCGGCAGGCAGATTGCCTTCGGCTGTGCCAGCAGCTTCTCGGAAGCAAAGTCGGTCACGTAGCAAGCAACCTTGCCGGATTCCAGACCTGCGATGACGGCATCCTCGTCGCACAGACCGTTGCGGGCGAAGTTGAGAATGCGAACGCCGTCCTTCATCTTTGCGATGCCTTCCTCGCCGACAATGCCGCGGGTGGAATCCATCAGCGGAACGTGTACGGTGATGTAGTCAGACTTTTCAAAGATGTCGTTGAGGTTTGCGGTATAAGTTACGCCGCGCTGGATGTTCAGAGCAGCATTGACAGACAGATACGGGTCATAGCCGATGACATCCATGCCCAGCTCGATGGCAGCGTTTGCCACGCGGACACCGATGGCACCCAGACCGATGACGCCCAGCGTCTTGCCTGCGATTTCTGGACCGGCAAAGTTCGACTTGCCCTTTTCAGCCAGTGCGCTGATCTGGTCGCCGTTGCCTGCGAGGGTCTTTACCCAGTTTGCGCCGCCGATGATGTCACGGGAGGACAGCAGCAGACCGCACAGAACCAGTTCCTTTACGGCATTTGCGTTTGCGCCCGGGGTGTTGAATACGACAATGCCCTTTTCCGTGCACTTCTTGAGCGGGATGTTGTTGACACCGGCGCCGGCACGGGCGATGCACTTGAGTCCCTTCGGGAACTCCAGATCGTGCAGCTTGGCAGAACGAACTAAGATCGCATCATAGTCCGTCAAATCCTCCGAATACTCGTAGGAATCCTTCTTGAGCAGATCGAGACCTGCGTTCGAAATCTTATTAAACAGTTTTACCTGATGCATGACAGAAAAATCTCCTTTACAAGCACATTACTTGTTGTTGTTCTCGAACTTCTTCATGAAGTCGATGAGGTACTCAACGCCCTCGATCGGCATAGCATTGTAGATAGAAGCGCGCATACCGCCAACCAGACGATGACCCTTCAGATTGGTCATGCCGGCGTCGATGGATTCCTGAATAAACTTCTTATCCAGCTCATCGTTGCCGGTGCGGAAGGTGACGTTCATGCGGGAACGGGAAGCCTTCTGTGCAGCACCCTTGTAAAAATCGGTAGAATCCAGATAGTCATACAGCATGCTGCTGCGGAGATCCGCATTCTTTGCCATCGCTTCCAGACCGCCCATCTGCTCGACCCATTCGGTGACCAGCTTCATCATGTAGATGGAGTACGTAGGAGGCGTGTTGTACATGCTGTTTTTGTCAGCCATCAGCTGGTAATCCAGCAGAACCGGCATGTTCTCGCGGTAGTGACCCATGAGATCCTCGCGAATGATGACAACTGCCATACCTGCCGGACCCATGTTCTTCTGTGCGCCGGCATAAATGATACCGTACTTGGAAATGTCGACCGGCTTGGACAGAATGTTGGAGGACATGTCAGCAACAACCGGAACATCTCCTGCGTTCGGGTCGTAGTGCCATTCGGTACCGAAGATGGTGTTGTTTGCGCAGATGTAGAAGTAATCTGCATCCGGGCGGATGTCCAGCTGATCCGGGGTCGGAACCCAAGTAAAGTTGTCAGCTTCAGAGGTTGCAGCGATGTGAATGTCGCCAAACTTCTTTGCTTCCTTGTATGCATTGCGTGCGAAGTTGCCGGTGATGGCGTAATCTGCCTTGCCGGTTACCATGAGGTTGAGCGGAACCGCAGAGAACTGCATGGTTGCGCCGCCCTGCATAAACAGAATGCGGTAGTTGTCCGGGATATTATAGACGCGGCGCAGAACGTCCTGCGCACCGTTGATAATATCGTCGTAGTACTTTGAACGGTGACTCATCTCCATAACTGACATGCCGGAACCGCCATAGTTGGTCATTTCTGCTGCGGCCTTCTCGAGGACCGGCAGCGGCATCATGGACGGGCCAGCCGAAAAGTTATAAATTCTTCCTTCGGACATGAGAGTGATACCTGCCTTTCAACGGTACATAGGGATAAAAAAGAGTCATATATCGGTCCCTATGTAATCAGATAATATTACCAGTTCGTTCAAACTGACATTCTTATTAAATCGCATTTGAGGCGGGGTTGTCAAGACGCCAGACTCCTTTTCATCCGACTGCTGTAATTTAGCGTGCGAAAGCGGAAATTTTTGTCTATTTTTGCAAGGGAGACAAATCGTGCCTGCAAAGAATGACAAAAAAACGGCAAAGTTGTTCAGATTTTGCAAATTTTTTGCTCGGATATGACGTTCTGTGCGGCGTGGCTGTGAATGGAATTTCACGGAGGACGGCAGGAACCGGCGCGTGCCTTCGGTAATGTGCACTCGGATTCGGCGCAAAACATCTGAAAATACGGATGATTGCACCTTGTACATGCGTCAGAAATGGCATATAATTAAAAAATATGCCGGAACGCGCATAGACGTTCGTTTGTTCCGGTGTTATAATGGAAATAAGTATGAAATTCTGTTCCAATCAGATCAGGAGGATGGAAATGTTTGAATTTGTAAATGATAATACGCTGGCTGAATACGAAGCCTTTAATATGAGCCACCCGTTTGGCCATTTCGCGCAGTCCAAGAAGTGGGCGAACCTGAAGGATAACTGGAAGTGGGAAGCAGTCATCGTTCGCGACGAGAACGGCGCAATCTGCGGCTCTCTCGCCGTGCTCATCCGCAACCTGCCGCATATGCCGTGGACACTGATGTACGGCTGCCGCGGTCCGGTTTGCGATCCGCATGACCGCGCAACCATGGAGCAGCTCATCGAGGGCGCTCGCGTGCTGGCAAAGAAGTATCATTCTTACGTGCTCAAGATTGATCCGGACGTTTCGATTGAGGATAAGGAATTTATCAAGGAGCTGGAGCATCTGGGCTTTAAAAATGCCACCGGCGACGGCAAGAACTTTGAGGGCATTCAGCCGAATTTCGTGTTCCGTCTGGACGTCTCCGAGATGAACGCCAAGAAGATTTATACCGCTGAGCCGGGCGAGGCATTCGACATCACTGTCGACGACACGCAAGGCGAGGATGCCATCATGCACTTTAAGACGGATACCCGTACCAAGGTGCGCAAGGCAATCAAGCGTGGCGTCAAGATCAAGCTGGTTGGCAAGGAAATGATGCCGTTTTTCGCAAAGATGATGCTGGAAACCGGCCTGCGTGACGGTTTTGTCACCCGTCCGGCAAGCTACTTCAATAAGATGCTGGATGCGATGGGGGACAATGCCCGTCTGTACATGGCATTTTATGAGGACAAGCCGATTGCAGGTACGCTTGCGATTTACTACGGCGACAAGGTTTGGTATCTGTACGGCGCATCCGCAAACGGCACCAAGGAATTTGACGTCCGCAAGCTGATGCCGAACTACTTATTGCAGTGGATGATGATTCAGTGGTCTCTGGAGAAGAAGTGCCGTATCTATGACTTCCGCGGCGTTTCCGGCGATTTGACACCGGATAACCCGCTGTACGGTCTGTACCGCTTCAAGAAGGATTTCAATGGCGATCTGGTACAGTTTGTCGGCGAATATGATCTGGTATTCAACAAGCCGATATACTTTGCCGTTGTACACGGTCAGAGCACCTATCGCAACCTGCGCCGCAAGCGCTTCCTGAAGAAGAACGCTGCGCTGGATACTTCCAAGCCGAAGAATTTGACCGGCGATCATCGCGGTGAGTCGCAGGCAAAGAAAGAAGAAAAGAAGCCGGAAGAGAACAAGTAACATGAAAAAGTTCGTGATTGAGCGGGAAAAGCTCAAGGAAAATGCCCGCATCATTGAGAAAAAGGCGGGCGTGCCGGTATTTGCCGTACTCAAGGCAGACGGCTACGGCTTTGGCATGAAGCAGATGGCAGAGGTCTTGAAGGAGACCGGCATCCGCATGTTTGCCGTGACCGAGCCGGAGGACGCCCAGCGCTTGCGCGATTGGGGCTATACCGAGGAAGACATTCTCGTCATGCGCTCCACCGCGATGGCGGATGAAGCGTATCAGGTCGTGCAGGCGAACGCGATTGCGACGGTCGGTTCGCCGGAGGCGGCGCAGTGCCTGAATGAAGTTGCACAGGGCTGCGGCATGCAGGCAAAGGCGCATGTCAAGATTGACACGGGCATGGGACGCTACGGCTTTTTGCCGGATCAGTATGCGGAGATTAAAAAAGTGTATACTGCGTGCCCGGGCATGCAGGTGACCGGTATTTATACGCATTTTCATTCTTCCTTTGCGGATGAGGCGGCAACGCGCGGACAGTATAAGCAGCTGTGCCACATCATCAGCCAGCTGGAAGCGGACGGTATTTGTGTCGGCATGCGCCATGCGGCAAACTCCAACGGTGTGTTCCGCTATGACGATATGATGCTGGACGCGGTTCGCGTCGGCTCTGCGTTTACCGGACGCATTGTCAACGGCGCAAAGTATGGACTGTCCCGTCTGGGTTATCTCGAAAGCCGCGTCATTGAGACGCGCACCGTGCCGAAGGGTCACACCTTTGGCTATGGCGCGGGCTATGTCGCAAAGGACACCACACGCGTGGCGGTTGTGCCGGTCGGCTATACAGACGGCTTTTCCGTGGAAAAAAAGCGCGATTTGTTCCGTCCGCGCGATGTCATGCGCTATGTAAAGAACGATTTGGAAGACGGCAGGGGCAAGGGCAATATCTACATCAGCATTGCCGGACATCGCGTCCGCGTGCTGGGACATGTGGGTCTGTGCCATGTATCCTGCGATGTGACAGGACTGGATATTAAAAACGGTGACGCCGCGATTCTCGATGTCAACCCGCTGTATCTCAGCCCGCTGGTAACCAAGGAATATGTCTGACGCAAGATTGTATGAACAGTTACGGAAACAGGCGGCTCGCAAGGCCGCCCGTTTTCATATGCCGGGACACAAAGGCCGTCCGGTTTTGCCGGAGCTGAATTTTCCGTTTCCGATTGATTACACGGAAATCGAGGGAACCGGCAATTTGTATGAGGGAGACGAACCGATTCTCTCTGCTGAGCGCGATGCTGCGCGGTATTATGGCGCCCGCGACTGCCTGTTTTTGACGGGCGGCTCGACGCAGGCGCTGATGACGGCAATCGGCGCGGCCGTGCCGGAGGGCGGCACGCTGATTTTAGACCGGAATTGCCACAAATCCGTCACGCACGCGATGGCACTGCTGGATTTGACACCGGTGTTTGTCGTGCCGGAGCCGCTGGACGGCATGCCGGGACTGCTTGACGCGCAAGATGTGGAACATGCGCTGAGGCAGAACCCGCAGGCGTCCGCCGTTTTGGTGACCAGCCCGAACTACTATGGTATTTTGCAAAATATCCCCCAGTTGGCGGAGATTTGTCATACGCACGGCGTGCCGCTGCTCGTCGATGCGGCGCATGGCGCCCATTGCAAGGCGGTCGGTCTGCCATCTCCCATCGAGCAGGGCGCAGATTTGGCGGCGGTGAGCACACATAAGACACTGCCCGCATGGGGACAAAGCGCGATTTTGCTCTCGTCCGGCCGCATTCCGTTTGACACGCTGCTGGAGACGGCACCGCTGTTCGGCACGTCCAGCCCATCGTATCTGCTTCTCGCGTCCATTGACTTGGCGCGGGCTTGGCTGGAAGGCGACGGCGCACAGGCGTATGCGCAGTGTGCCGCGCGGGTGCGGGCGCTGCGGCGGGAGATTGCGCAGGGAACCGCATTTGATACCCTGACAGAGGAAAAGGCACCGCTTGACCCGTGCCGGCTGACCATTCGGTGCACGAACACCAATGTCACGGGACAGGAGCTTTCCGCCATATTGCATGAAGATTTTGCGATTGACGCGGAGATGGCGGACGCCAATTATCTCGTATGCATTTGTACCGGCGCGGACACCGAACGCGATTATGCGCGGCTTATGGGCGCGCTGCGCGACAAGCGGTTTTGCGCCGTTTCCAAGCCGCATCGGCAGCCGCTGCCGTTTCCGGAGCCGGAGCGCGTGTGCTCGGTGCGAAAGGCGTGGTTTGGCGCCAAAACAACCGTGCCGTTGGGGCACAGCGCCGGAAAAATCTGTGCGCGGCCGATTACACCGTATCCGCCTGGCGTGCCGCTTGTATATCCGGGAGAGCGGATTCGGCAAGTTCACGTTGAATTTCTGCGGGACGGATGGTATACTGATACTGCATCCATCTGCGTGATGGACGGTGATTTTTGAGGAAAGGCGGAACCGTCATGACGTTTGCCAGTTTGCTGGGAAATGAAGAATTGAAAGCAGCTTGGCAGCATGCCCTGCACGGACGCTTTCCGCAGAGCATTTTGCTGACCGGTCCGAAAGGCATCGGCAAGCTGACCGCGGCGCGCGTGCTGACGATGGCACTGCTGTGTGAGAGCACGGGAGAAAAGCCGTGCGGACAGTGTGCCGCCTGCCGAAAGGTCGAGCAAAATTATCATTCCGATGTCACCTGCATTGATGCGGGCGATGCGGAAATTAAAGTGGACACTGCACGCCGCATTCGATCGGAATGTGCCGTGTATCCGGGCGACAGCGACCGCCGCATTTTCCTCATTCGCCATGCGCAGAACATGAACGCTGCGGCGCAAAATGCCCTGCTCAAACTGCTGGAAGAACCGCCGGAATATGCGTTTTTCATTTTGATGACGGAAAATGAAAGTGCCATCCTGCCGACGATTTTGTCGCGCTGCACACAATATGCCATGGTGCCGCTGGATATCGGCTGTGTCATGCAGCTGCTGCGCCGACAGTATCCGGATAAAGACAACGCAGTGCTGCAATCTGCCGCCGCAGGCTGTCAGGGCATCGCGGGTGACGCGCTGGCGGCACTCAGCGATGAGGCGGAAGAAATGACGCAACTGGCGGGCGAATTTTTGCGTGCATTGGAGTGCAGGCAAGAGCTGGGACTGCTGCAGGCGGCAGAAAACTGCTCCGGCTTATCGCGGCAGCAGTTTTCTCATGTGCTGACAGCGCTGCGCACCGCACTGCGCGATGCGATTTTCTGCGCGCGCGGCATACCGTCCCCGCTGCTTCCGGCTCTGTCCGAACAGACACAGGCGGTGAGCCGAACGCTCACCGTGCGCCAATTGCTCGCACTGTATGATTGGATGGGCGAGCTGGACGAACGCATTTCCCGCAATCCGAGCATGGCGCTGCTGACAGGCTGTCTTGCCGCCGGAAGCTTTGAGCAGATACAATAGATTTTATGAGAGAGCGTTTCGCCGCTTTGGCGAGATGTAGGAGGAACAAATTTGGCTCAGATTATAGGCGTCCGATTCAAAGAAGTCGGAAAAGTATATTATTTTGACCCGTGCGGCATCCAGACAACAGTGGGACAGCATGTCATCGTTGAGACGGCACGGGGCGTAGAATATGGAGAAGTTGCCATTGCCAACAGAGATGTTGCAGAGGGCGAGGTCACCAAGCCGCTCAAAAAGCTGCTGCGTGTTGCGACACATTCGGATGAAAAGGTCGTAGAGACCAATCAAAAGCGCGCAAAGGAAGCCTTTGCGATTTGCGAAAAGAAAATTGCGGAGCACAAGCTGGATATGAAGCTGGTCTCCGTCGAATATACATTTGATCTCAATAAGGTTCTGTTTTATTTCACAGCGGATGGCCGTGTAGACTTCCGCGAGCTGGTCAAGGATCTGGCATCGGTCTTTCGCACCCGCATCGAGCTGCGTCAGATTGGCGTGCGCGATGAGGCGAAGGTTCTGGGCGGATTGGGCATCTGCGGCAGACCGCTGTGCTGTGCATCGTTTTTGGACGACTTTCAGCCGGTATCTATCAATATGGCAAAACAGCAGAATTTGTCGCTCAATCCGACAAAAATTTCCGGCACCTGCGGCAGACTGATGTGCTGCCTGAAATATGAGCAGGAGGCATATGAAGAATTGGCGCGCGTGACACCGCGCATAGATTCCACGGTGCAGACACCGGACGGCATCGGTGTGGTGCTCAACAACGCCATGCTGCGCGGACAGTGCACCGTACAGCTGGAGGACGATCCGGACACGCCGCGCGTGTATGCGTGTGCAGATTGTCAGGTCTTGCAGGCAGGACGCAGAACGCGCCGTCCTGCGCGTCCGATGTCGGCAAAGCCGGCAGCTGCGCCGAAGGTTGCGGAAAAGCTGACTGACAGCATCGAGCCGCAGGAGCAGCACGAGGGCGCGCACAGCGAGCCGCAGGAAAATCGCCGTTCCGAACGCCCGAAAAAACGCCGCAAGCCTTCAGAAGCTGCGGCAAAGCAGGGCGGAGAGCGCGGAGAAAAGCGGGAAAAATATGCAAAAACCGGCGACAAGCAGCATAAATCCCGTCCGCGCCGTCCGCACCGTGAGCGCAATAACAAAAATGCCGAACAGGGAGAAAACCGTCCGGCACAAAATGAGCGCCGCCCGCAGGAGGGCAAAGACTTTGTCGATGCGCATCGTCCGCCGCGCCGCCGCCGTCCGAGAAGACGGCCCAAGGAGGACAACAAATCCGGTACGCCGGAAGCATAACGAGAGCAACGTCTGCCAAGGCAATTGGCAGGCGTTTTTTTCTTGCAGTGCTTGATGAATAGATGCGGATATGCTACACTGAAAGCAAGAAAAGCTGATATGGAGAATGGGGAGAAACAGATATGAGTAAAATAGCAATTCTTGCGGATTCCAGCTGTGATTTTACGCCGGAACGTGCACAAAAAGCAGGATTTTCCGTCGTTCCGCTTCAGGTGGCTTTTGAGGACGGTTCGGTATATCGAGACGGTATCGATCTGACCAGCGAGGAGTTTTTCAAAAAGCTCGCTGCGAGCAAGCAATTGCCGAAAACCAGCCAGCCGACCATTGAGACATGGATGGATGCCATGAAGCAGTTTGCGGATTATGATGATATCATTGTCATTACGGTATCCGGCAAGATGTCCGGCTCGCTGAGCGGTGCCAGTATGGCGCGCCGTATGCTGCGGGAGGAAGAAGAATTTCAGCCCAACATTCATCTGATAGACTCGATGACGGCGTCCGGCGCTGTGGCGGGCTTCGCGCTGGAAGCTGTGCGCATGGTGCGCGAGGGCTGTCGGGCACAGGAGATTCTCAACCGTCTGTTGTATTTGCAGAATCATTTGGCGGTGTATTTTATTTTTGACAGCTTGGAATATCTGCGCAAAGGCGGCCGCATTGGAAAGGCAACCGCTCTTGCGGGCAAGGTCATGGGCATTAAGCCGCTGCTCACGTTTTTTGAGGGAGAGCCGAAGAATGTGGACAAGGTGCGCGGTGTACAGGCCGGCTGCAAAAAGCTCGTCGAGGGATTCTTGCGGCACGCCGCAGACCTGCATCATGTCATGGTGATTTCGTCTTGTGCGCCGGAGCGCGTTGAGATGATTACGCGCATGCTCCAGACGCACATCAGTGACATTGCAATCACGTATGTAGAAATCGGTGCGGTCATCGGAACCTATGTCGGCCCGGGCGGCATTGCGCTGGTATATGAAGAAAAGGAAGCACGTTGGTAAAAAAGCGGCATCGCTCTGTACATTTTGTATTTTCATGATATAATGAAAGCTATGTAGAAAAGAGTTCAAAGGAGGCTTCCTTCCAGCGTTCGGCAGCATAGAGATGCGATGGTGCCGGAGTGATCCCATAGGGAGGAGAAAAATCATGAGACATAACTATTTATCCGCAGATCTGGCGGGCGAAATCGGCGGTCAGAATCGGCATGTTGTTCTGTTCGGTCAGGTGGGCAGCGGCAAGACAAGTATTTTTAACTTGCTGGTCTCGCACCGCAAGGACATCAAACGGAGCGGAAAAGAAAAGTACGGTCCGATTGTCGGCAGCTGCCGTCTTGGACACATCGGGGAAGTTACGCTGATTGACACCGCCGGACTCAACGACGTCAGTGAGCTGGACGGCGAAAATGCAACGAGCGTGCGCAATACGGTTCGCCGCGCTGACATTGCTATTTATGTAATTAACATCCAGGAATTTGATGAGACGGCGCGTCAGACCTATCAGCATGCGCATGATTGGCTCGTCAAAAATGATGTGCCGTATCTGCAGGTATTTAACCGCTGTGACGAAGCGTATGCGGGCGATATTGCCAAGCTCAAAATGGAGTTTCCGGATGCAATCTTTATCTCTGCCAATACGTCCGGCTCGATATCGCTGCTGCGTGCCCGCCTGTCGCAAATGGTTCGAACCAGCGAAGATATAGAAGGTTCTCTTGTGCCGGACAATCTGGTGTGCGAGGGAGATTATGTCCTGCTGCTCGTGCCGGAATCCGGTCTGATTCATGAGTACCTGATTATGATGGACTTGATCAACCGCGGCGCACGCTGCGTCATCATCCACGAGGATGATTTGGAAAACGCGCTCAAGGAGATTCCGCGCGTCGATCTGGTCATTGCCTATGCACGTTCGTTCGGCAAGGTGCGTGACATTGTGCCGGAAAATGTTCCGATGACCTCGTATTCGCTGCTGTATGCAAAACAGCGCGGTGTGCTCGAGGACTTCATCGCCGGTGCGCGCACGCTGGGTGATTTGAAGGAAAACAGCCGCATTCTCGTTGCCGTTGGCAGCCGTGCGAGCGAGGTATATAAGGAAATCGGCAGAATCAAGATTCCGCGTTCGCTGCGCCGTGTCGTGGGTGAGGAGCTGCAGATTGATTACAACTTTGGTCTGGATCTGCCGGAGGATTTGTCGTCGTATGATCTCGTCATTCACGACACCGGTGCGACGATGTCCACCCGTTCGGTACAGGCGCGCGTGGCAATTTGCCGCGAGGCAGGCGTTCCGTCTGCGAACTACGGCACCGTGCTGGCGGCACTGGCCGGGGTGCTGGATCGCTGTGAAGCAGTGCTGCAGCCGAAAGAATAAATTTCAAATAAAAAGCAAGAACGGATGTCCGTATGGGCATCCGTTCTTTTTATGTAAGTAAGTTAGGAAAAGAAAATAGCGGTTATAAAACAATGCTCTCTGTGTTGCCGGTCTGCTGAGAACGAATGAGGGCATCTGCGGTGACGCAGGCAGCATAGCCGTCCTGTGTGCCCGGGCCCGGCTGGTTGGTTCTGCCGCGCAGATAATCAATCCAGTGCTGTAATTCGTTTTTATATGCATCCGGGAAGCGCTCTGACCAGTCGTCCATCACCGGAACAGCACACTGCAAGCGCGAACGGACGATAGGAGCAGCCGGAACCGGCAGGCGGAGTGTACCCTTTTCGCAGACAATTTCACAGCCGATTTCATAGCCGTAGTAGCTATTGGCAGAGGACTCTACATCAATCAGCACGCCGCTTTCCGACCACATGAGTACGAGCTGCGGATCATGCAGACCGGATTCGGCAAAGCCGGTGGAGCGGGAGAAATGTACCTGACCGCGCACCAATTCCTCGTCCAGCATCCAGCGGAACAGGTCGATTTCATGGATGACGATGTTGGTAATCTGTATCGGGTCTGTGAAGCCGGGAGCAATGCGCGGGGTACGGCTGATGCAATGCGCCATAATCGGCGCACCCAGCTCGCCGGATTTGAGAATTTCCTTCATCTTGCGGTAATCCGCGTCAAAGCGGCGCATAAAGCCGACCTGTACGAGTGTTTCGCCCGCTTCTTTTTCCGCTTCTACGATTTTCTTGCAGTCCTCGATGGTGGTTGCGAGCGGCTTTTCGCAGAATACTGGCTTGCGGGCTGCGATGCATTTCAGCGTTAGATCGGCGTGCACGCCGTCCCATGCGGTGATGAGTACGGCATCGACCTGCGGATCGGCAATCAATGCTTCGGCAGAAGAAGCGACGCGGGCATGGTATTTGTTTGCAAGCTCGGTGCACTTTTCTGTGTTTAAATCGTACAGCATTTCGATGTTTACGCCTTCGATCACCGTAGACAGGCGCTTTAGATGATCCTGCCCGATAAAACCTCCGGCACCGATGACGCCGACAGAGATGATTTCCTTGTTTTTCATTGTATATCCTCCTTGCAGCAATACTTGTTGGTTGTTGATAGTATCGGTTGATTTCTGCTTTCAGTATAGAAAATGAGCGGAGAAAATGACGTAGAGAATCGCGCGGAAATCGAAGAATTTCGCGCATTTTTTGTGCACGCTGCATGGATGCGTGATATAATGGCAGAGAAAACATGGGAAGAAAGGAGAATACACCATGCCGCTTCCCTATGAGAAAGGCGTTGCACAAAAATCAGAGCTGTATGACGCCACGGCATCCAAACAGGCGTGTGCCGTCCTGTATTATCTCCAGCGGGCAGGACACTTTTATTGTGATACCCATTACACGGTTGAGCGAGACAGCTATCCGAGCTTTTTGCTGCTGTACGTGCTGCGCGGAGAGATGGAAATCGCAAGCGATGACCACGGAACCGCGCGGGTTCGCGCGGGAGAACTGGCATTTTTGAACTGCTATCAGCCGCATGCTTATCACGCTGTCCGGTCGTTGGAATACTTGTGGCTGCATTTTGACGGCGCAAATACCGTGGATTTTTATCGGGAAATTTTGCAGACGCATGGCGCGGTCATTCGCGTGGACGGAAATCGGTATTTGCTGGAGCAGATGCAGCGCATTGTCAATCAAATGCAGCAGGTCGGACAGATCAATGAGGTGACGGCATCTCAACGGCTGCATACCCTGCTGTGCGGGCTGCTGTACACCACAGACCGCATTGCCGCTGATCATCCGCTCATTGCACAGGCGCAGCGGTATTTGCACGAACATCTGCGGGAGGAGCTGTCCGTGGCAGAGCTGGCACAGCAGTTTCATCTCAGTGCGTCCCAAATGAATCGGCTGTTTCGCGCGTCTACCGGACAGTCCCCGCATGAGTATCTCATCAATCTGCGCATCAATCGAGCCAAGACGCTGCTCAAAGAGACTCAGCTGTCTGTCATTGAGATTGCGGGAGAAGTCGGATATGCGTATGACACGAGCTTTGCGGCGGCGTTTCGCGCCAAAACCGGCATGTCTCCGCGTCAATTTCGCAACATGCCAGTATGATTGAATTCCTTCTGTTTATGCGCCGATTGCATCGGTTTTTCCTCGCTTGATTTTATACAATGAAAGCACAGAAAAGAAAAATCAAATTGAAAATTAATTGATTTTAGGAGGAAAAGACGATGAAACATCTTCGGTTTGGCATGGTAGGCGGCGGCATCGGCTCGTTTATCGGCGATGTCCATCACCGCGGCGCACAGATGGACGATTTGGCAATCATGACGGCGGGCTGTTTTTCCCGACATGCAGAGAAAAATCAGGCGACGGGAGAGCAGTGGCATATTCCAAGCGATAGATTGTATACCGACTACAAAGAGATGGTCGAGAAAGAGAGTGCCCGCGAGGATGGGATTGACTTTGTCGTCATTGCGACGCCGAACAAGACGCATTTTCCGATTGCCAAGGCATTTTTGGAGCACGGCATTCATGTGTCCTGCGACAAGCCGGTGGCAATGAACATCCAAGAGGCGAAAGAACTGCAAAAGCTGGCAGAGGAAAAGGGCCTGCATTTTGGCGTGTCCTATACCTACGTCAACTATCCGATGATTCATCAGATTCGAGATATGATCGAGATGGGAGAAATCGGCAAAATTTTGACGGTTGTTGCAGAGTATCCGCAGGACTGGGTTATGAACGGACTGGATCGCGGCGACGATGTGCGCCATGCATGGCGCTTTGACCGGTCACAGGCGGGAGACTCTGCGTGCTGTGCCGATATTGGCACACATCTGTCGTGCCTGATCGAGCGGGCAACCGGATTGGACATTGAACAGGTGCTGGCGAATCTGACCCCGATTCCGGCGGATATGCCGCTGGACACCAATGCACAGGTGCTGCTCAAGCTGACCGGCGGCGTGCCGGGACTGCTGTGGGCGTCTCAGGTAGCCATTGGCCACGAATGCGGCGTTTCCATTCGTGTGTTCGGTGATAAAGGCTCACTGGAATGGTCGCATGAACAGCCGACGCGGCTCAAGGTGACGAAGGCGAACGGGCCGGAGATCTACTACACCAATGGCCGGTCGTTCCTGACCAAGCGCGTCGAAAACCTGTCCCGCATTGCGGCAGGCCATCCGGAGGGATTCTTCGAGGCATTTGGAAACTATTACCGTGGTTTTTGCCACGATGTGCTGCGCTGCATGGGAGAAGATGTCCCGCAGCTGCCGCATCCGACCATTGTAGACGGCATCAAGAGCATGGCGTTTGTAGATGCCTGCGTCAAGAGCAATGAAAATGGAAACATCTGGGTTCCTGTTTGCGGATGATGCGAAAAAGTTTATCCCGAAAACGCAAAAATCGTGTTGCTTTTGCAAAGTAACACAAAAATATTCATCAAATTTAGATAAAGTGCTGTAAAATGCAGGGCTGCATTGTGCGCAACAAAAACATTTTGTAATTTTGATAAATTATCCTTCAAATTTCCTGCGAAATGCTGTATAATTTTTCTAGAGATATCTTCTGCCCGAGCAGAAGAAAAATTCTATGAAAAACATAAAATAGGAAATATGAGGTGTTTTGAAATGGGCTATATGGAAGAATATCGCAAGTGGATGGAATCTCCGGCTTTGACCGCAGAGGAACATGCGGAATTGGCAGCTCTGGAGGGCAATGAAAAGGAAATCCAGGAGCGATTTTTTGCACCGCTCTCCTTCGGCACAGCGGGTCTGCGCGGCACGATGGGCATTGGTCTGTATAAAATGAATCGTTTTACTGTCGGTGCAGCAACGCAGGGTCTGGCAAATTTGATTAAGCAGTATGGCCCGCGTGCTATGCAGCGCGGTGTAGCAATTGCCTGCGACAGCCGTCTGCATTCGGATGAGTACTCTCATCTGGCAGCCAGCATTCTGGCAGCGAACGGCATCAATGTCATTGAGTATGAATCCCTGCGTCCGGTTCCGGTGCTTTCGTTTGCGGTTCGTACATATGGCACCCTTGCAGGCGTTATGGTCACTGCATCCCACAACCCGAAGGAGTACAACGGCTACAAGGTTTACTGGGAGGACGGCGCACAGCTGCCGCCGAAGGAAGCTGACGTTGTGGCAAAGGAAATGGACGCGCTGGACATGTTTACTGATGTCAAGACCATGGATCATCAGGAAGCCATTGACAAGGGTTTGATTAAGATTATCGGATCGGAATCCGATGAGATTTACCTGCGTCAGATTCAGAAGATGAGCATCAATCCGGACTGCATCGCACAGGTTGCCGATGACTTCAAGATTATTTACACGCCGTTCCACGGTGCGGGATACAAGCTGGTTCCGGAAATCCTCAAGCGCATCGGCTACAAGCACGTGATTTGTGTGCCGGAGCAGATGGTCATTGACGGCAACTTCCCGACCGTAAAGTCTCCGAATCCGGAGAACAAGGAAGGCTTTAATCTGGCTATCGAGATGGCAAAGCAGCAGGGTGTTGACCTGATTATCGGCACGGATCCGGACTCCGACCGCTGCGGCACCGTGCTCAAGAGCAGCACTGGTGACTATGTCACGCTGAGCGGCAACCAGATGGGCGTGCTGCTGATTGACTACATCATCACGGCAAAGAAGCTGACCAACACCATGCCGCCGCATCCGGCAGTGCTCAAGTCTGTTGTTTCTACCGAAATGGCACGCAAGGTTGCCAACGACAACGGCGTTGCTTGCTTTGATACGTTTACCGGCTTCAAGTTCCTGGCGGAGAAGATCAAGGAATTCGAAGCAACCGGTTCGCATCAGTACCTGTTCGCCTTTGAGGAGTCTTATGGCTACCTGTGCGGCGACCATGCCCGCGACAAGGACGCTGTCATTGCATCCATGCTGATTGCAGAGATGGCTGCTTATTACCGCACCAAGGGCATGACCCTGTACGATGCAATGCAGGACATGTACAAGCGTTACGGCTACTATGCAGAAGAAACCCTGTCCATCGTAATGCCGGGCGTATCCGGTCTGACTCGTATGGCAGAGCTGATGAAGGAGCTGCGTGAGACCCCGCTCAAGGGAGTTGGCGGCACCGCAGTGAAGGATGTTCGTGACTTGCAGTCCGGTATCCAGACCGAGCTGGCAACCGGCGCACAGACCGAAGTAGAGCTGAAGGGTCAGAACGTACTGTATTACGATCTGGAAGACGGCACAAGCTTCATCATCCGTCCGTCCGGCACCGAGCCGAAGGTCAAGGTTTACATCATGGCAAACGGCAAGGAAAAGGCAGAAGTAGACGCAAAGATTGAAAAGTACGCGGCTGCTGCAAAGGAAATCGTGAAGTAATTTCGCATAGACAAATGAATCCCTCCGGAAAATGCTCCGGAGGGATTTTTTGCTGTGTTTTTAGGCTTTATCTGATAGGAATCTGTTAGAGTCTCGCCCTCTCAGTCATTTGTTTCGCAAATGCCAGCTCTCCCAAAGGGAGAGCCAAGAAGCCGGAGCGGACTGTACACCTGACGAACCAAGAAAACTCTCATACAGACTTGTTCGCGTGCTGCTCCTTCCGTCACGGCTTGCGCCGCGCCACCTTTCTCAAAGAGAAAGGCATACATTCTTATCCATTGTTATTCGCCGGATTCTGGCGATTCTCTCCACTCGGGCGTCTGCGTCTGCGGCGCGGACGGCGCGAAGTATTTTCCTTTTCTTCCGTCGATTTTTCCACGGTATTTTGCTCTGCACTGGTATCTGCGGCCTTTTTCTGATTGTTCAGGCTGCGTCTGCCGCGATTGCCGCGGCGCGAACGGGATCTTCCTGTCCCGCGGCCCTCGTGCGGCTTTTCCTGCATCGGATACGGGTTGTCCTCACGCACCGGAACCTCTCGGTCAATGGTCTTTTCAATTCGGCGCAGATACGGAACCTCATCTGCCTGGCAGAACGTGATGGCAATGCCGCCATGACCTGCTCTGCCGGTTCTGCCGATACGGTGCACATAATTTTCCGGTTCCGTCGGCACGTCATAGTTGATGACATGCGACAGATCGCTGATATCCAATCCGCGCGCCGCAATATCCGTTGCAACGAGCACGCGAATCTTACCTTCCTTAAAGCGGTTGAGTGCGTTTTGCCTGTCAATCTGCGATTTATCGCCGTGAATGGCGCCTGCGCCGACATGGGCGCGGTTCAAATCATGCGCCACTCTATCGCAGCCCGACTTGGTGCGCACAAATACCAGCGCGCGGTGCAGCTCCGGATCACGCAGCGTGTACAGCAGCAGCTTTTTCTTATTTTCCCGATCTACAAAATACACCGACTGATCAATTTTTTCCACGGTTGTGGAGACCGGATTGACTTCTACGCGCGTGAAGTCATCTTTGAGCAGGCGCTTGACCAGCGACTGCACGGATTTCGGCATGGTTGCGGAAAACAGCAGCGTCTGCATGTCATCGTGCTCGCCCATACGGCGGATAATGCGTTCCACATCATCGACAAATCCCATGTCCAGCATGCGATCCGCCTCATCGAGCACAAACAGTTCAATGTCCTCCAGATCAATGTATCCCTGACCGCACAAATCGTTGAGTCTGCCCGGCGTTGCCACGAGGACATCGACACCGGCGCTCAGTGCTTCGGTCTGGTTGTACTGTGAAACGCCGCCATATACCAGCGCACAGCGAATATCTGTATATTTCGCATAAGAAACAAGGCTGTCATAGATCTGAATCGCCAGCTCACGGGTCGGCGTGAGAATCAGCGAACGGATCGGCGGAAATCCCGGCAGCCGTTCTTCATTTTTTAACTTTTGTAAAATCGGAATCGCAAACGCACAGGTCTTGCCTGTACCGGTCTGCGCCAGTCCGAGTACATCCTTGCCCGCAACAGCCGCCGGAATCGCCTGCTCCTGTATCGGGGTCGGTACGGTATAACCGGCATCGCTGAGCGCGTGCAGAAGCTCTTCATCAATGCCCAAATCGCGGAATTCCATTTCCAACAATACTCCTTTTTCTTTCGTCAATCATGTTTGTGTTATTTCCAGTATAACACACCCGGATATGTCTACCAAGTGGCAAACTGCCGATTTTTTGCAAAAAACCGAAAATCTGTGCAGATATTCCACAGATTTTCGGTTTGATTCGTTATGGATGCTTTGGCAGTGTCAGATAAAACGCAACGCCCTGCTCCACATTGCGTACGCCGCACCCGCCGTTGTGCGCGTGCATAATCGCACGAACAATGGAAAGCCCAATGCCGGAGCCGCCGCCGCTGACGCGCGTGCGCGATTTATCCAGCTTATAGAACTTATCCCAAATTTTATCCATTTCTTCCTGTGCCAGCTGACTGCCTTCATTTTCCACCGTCAGCACAATATGCTTGGCATCTTCGGCGGTCTGAATTCGGATATGTCCGCCTGTCGGCGTATGGTCGATGGCGTTTGTCATGTAATTCATCACAGCGCGTTCCAGCATATCATAATCCGCATACAGCATTTCATTGCCAACGCCGGAAACGTCTACATGCAGCTGCTTTTCCTGCCACATGACCTGTGTTTTTTCCACCACTGCTTCCGCCAGCTCATAGGCATCAAACTCGGTTTTATTCGGCACGGTATTGCCCAATTCAATTTTGGACAAATCCAGCAGCTGCCGCACAAGATGGTTCATGCGCTTGGCTTCATCAATGATAATATCACAGTACTCATTTTTTGCTTCTTCTGAATCGCTGATGCCGACGCGCAGGCCCTCGGCATATCCCTGAATCAAGGCGATCGGTGTCTTGAGATCATGCGAAATATTGATGATAAACTCTTTTCTCATGTCATCAATGCGCTGTTTTTCCTCAATTTCCCGCTGCAGCTGTTCATTCATCTGCTGCAGCTCATGAATTGACGATTCCAGATCCTTGGACATCTTATTCAGGCTGTCTCCCAGCTCGCCCAATTCATCATGGTATGTGCCGGTGTATTTTTTAGAGAAATCCAGCCGTGTAATGGCGCGTGCGAGCTGCGTCATTTCGGTAATCGGCCGCGTAAATTTTCCGCCGATAAAAAATCCCGCAATCAGACACGCAAACAGCGCCGCAAATCCGGAGATAATCAGAAATGCCAAATTGACCGACCGTTCTTCTTTGAGCGCGGTTGTCGGTATGCGCAGCAGCACCGTATCCTCATTTTGCAGCTTGCCCAGCAGCGCGATATACGCCACCTGCCCGTCCGAGTCCTGTAAACTGGAAAAGGTGTAGCCTTTCTTTTCCAATTCCTCGCTGTTATAGACATAAATCGTCTGTCTGAGCGGGTCGTCCATCACAAAATTGCGTCCGTTGCGGTCATGCTGATAAATGGTGTCATAAAGCGTCTGATCATACTGATTCAGGATACTGATTCGGATATTATTGTTTTTCTCCAAATGCTTCAGCTCATCCTCCAGCACCGTCACATCTCCGGTATAGCAGGCATTGATGTGCTGATAAACCTTGGTCAAATTTTGCTTTTTCTCCACCAGATAATACCGCTGAAAAAACAGCAGGTTGAGCAGAATAATCACAACAATATAAATCGCCGCCGTCAATGCCACACAGCTGAAAAATCGAAATTTTAACGTGTGTATACCGCGGTATCGCTTTCCGTTTTCCTCCTGCTGCGGACGGAACGCATGTGTTTTCACTGCTGTTCTCCCTCAAACCGATAGCCGAAACCGCGCACGGTCTCGATCATCTTGCCACAGTCACCCAGCTTGGCGCGCAGCTTTTTGACATGGGTATCTACCGTGCGCAAATCGCCAAAGTAGTCATATCCCCACACGGCATTCAGGATATTTTCACGGGAAACCGCAATGTTTTGATTGTTTTTGAAGTAAATGAGCAATTCATATTCCTTCGGCGTCAAATCGACCGTCTGTCCGGCGACACACACCTCACGGCGAATTTCATTGACAGACAGCTCGCCCGCCTGATACACGCCCTCGCTGCGCTGATGGCAGCGCTTTTCAATGGCGCGCACCCGCGCAGACAGCACAATCGGAGAAAACGGCTTGGTGATATAATCATCTGCACCGAGGTCAAAGCCGAACACCTCGTCATTTTCCTCCGTGCGTGCCGTCAGCATCATAACCGGTACCTCCGTGTTTTTGCTGCGGATATGGCGCAGAACACTCCAGCCATCGTACACCGGCATCATCACGTCCAATATAATCAGGTCAATGGAACCCAGCTTCTGATCAATCAGCTCCATAGCCTGTCCGCCGTCCGCCGCCTGCAGGACGGTATACCCATCGCGGCGCAAAAAATCAGAAACCAAACGGCGGATTCGCTCTTCATCATCTGCTATCAAAATTGTGAACATATGGCATGCTCCTCTCTGAATACCCAAGTTATATTTTTATATTACGTTAGTCGTGTGAACACAGTGTGACGATACTTGAAATTCCGCCGCTTTTTACAAAAAGTTCATAAAAAAATGCTTCTCTTTATCGTGCGCAAAGAGAAGCATGCTGTTCATCGTTTCTTCTTGGTATCCGGAAGCTCCGGAAAGCATTCCTGTGTGATGGCGGAGGCGAGTGAGGTCAGCGTATTGTTCAAATCCGCGATAGTCAGCAGCACAGACATCGCAGCCGCCGGTGTGCCGAGTTTCATATCATTGTCATGCACAATGGCATCAATGGAATCCATCAGCTGTGCATTGATGTTGGCTCTCCGCTCCAGCTGGGTGTGAAAGCAATTTTCCAAGCCTTTTTCTCCCGCGCCGCTCTGCTCTACGCCGTTCAAAATGCGCTTAATCTGCGAAATGCTCAACAGATTCTTGAGCGAATACACTGCCAGCATCTGCAAAATCTGTTCCCGCGAATATTTTTTGCCTTTAATGGGAGAAATCACGCCCGCCTTGCTGTAATTGTGAATCATGGTACGCGTCAGCGGTTCTTTTTCTCCATCTTCGCCCAAATGTTCGCTCATCAGCGCAATCACCTGATCCATATACAAATCCAAGGACGGAATGTCTTCCGGATGCAGCTGCTTCTGCTTTACGCTTTCCTGAATCAGTTTTCTAAAATCCTTACTCATGTCTGCACCCCTTATCATTCGCAATCTTTGGTAGTATCATAAACTATTTTGCAATAGAAATCAAGTTATTTCGTATTTTTCGCACGTGTTTCTTTGTTTCAAACACTATATCTTGTTCGAAACAAGAATGAAAAGTTTTTGTAAAAAGGGTTGCAAAGCAAAGACCATCGTAGTATGCTTTTAAAAAATTAGCAACTTTTTAACGAGGTGATGCATATGCCGAATAAAAATTACCCAAAGGAAATTTTGACGATTATCCGCAGCAATCCTGTACCAGCAGAGCTGAAGGAAAAGCTGTCAGATTACCATGAGAACGATCTGGCAGACGCACTGACCGCCCTGACGCCGGAGGAGCGTCAAAAGCTGTACCCCATACTTGGCATAGAGTATGTTGCCGAGATTTTTTCCTATTTTGACGATGCGGAACCGTATTTGAAAGAGCTGCCCAGCAAAGAAGCTGCAAAGGTCATCTCCAACATGGATTCCGACGATGCCGTCGACGCCTTGGACGATTTGGAGGAAGAAGACAAACGCAAAATCGTCAGCCATCTGGATGAAGATTCCGCCGAGGATGTCAAAATGCTGCTCTCGTACGATGAAGATGAAATCGGCAGCAGCATGACGACCAATTACATTTGTATTCAAAAGGGCATGACGATTCGGCAGGCCATGAAGGAACTTGTCAGGCAGGCAGGAGAAAACGACAATATTTCCATCTTATATGTTGTAGATGAGAGCGGCCGGTTTTACGGCGCCATCGACTTGAAGGATTTGATTATCGCTCGTTCTGAAGATTCACTGGAAAAACTCATCGTTCGTTCCTATCCGTATGTGACCGATCATGAGAAAATTTCAGCCTGTATTGACCAGATCGTGGATTATGCTGAACGTTCTCTCCCTGTGCTGAACAGCGACAAAAAACTGATTGGTATTATCACAGCATCGGATGTTGTAGAATTGGTTGACAACGAACTCGGCGATGACTACGCAAAATTGGGCGGCTTGACCAGAGAAGAAGATCTCAACGAAGGCGTTTGGGACAGCGTTCGAAAGCGGTTTCCCTGGCTCATTGCGCTGCTGTTTCTCGGTATGCTGGTGTCATCCGTTGTCGGCATGTTTGAGTCGGTTGTCGCTGTGCTGCCAATCGTCATTTGCTTCCAGTCGCTGGTTCTGGACATGGCAGGCAATGTCGGCACCCAGTCTCTGGCGGTCACCATTCGCGTGCTGATGGACGAAAATCTGACCGGCACCAAAAAGCTTCGCCTGCTGTTCAAGGAAATGCGGGTAGGTCTCATCAACGGCGCACTGCTGGCTGTACTGACGCTGGTATCGCTCGGCATCTATATCCACTTCTTTAAAGTATACGATTGGGGACAGGCCTTCCTGCTGTCCGGCTGCGTCGGCGTCGCGCTCATCATCGCAATGGTCGTTTCCAGCTTGGTGGGCACCATCATCCCCATGCTGTTCCATAAGATCCACATCGACCCCGCCGTGGCTTCCGGCCCGCTCATCACCACCATCAACGACCTCGTTGCAGTGGTGGTCTACTATGGCCTTGCCATGATCGTCCTGATCGATATTTTCCATCTGGGTTAAAGTGAATAAAACGAAAAAGCTCCGGCACACATCCCGTGCCGGAGTTTTTTGATCGAAACCATTATTGACGAAGGAAAGAGCGCACAGTAACGACGACGACCTGCTTTTTGGATTCTTCAATGCGGAAAATGATCGCGTAACCTTCCACAAAAAGCTGGCGATAACCTTGGTTTGCGTAGGTACCGACCCGCCGCTCCGGGCATCGGTATGGCAAGGCTTCCAAAGAGAAGATCGCGTTTTCCAGCCGCCCCAGTAGGCGGGAAGCTGTTTCCGGTTCCAGCAGGGACTGTGCAATGTAGCTGTAGATATCGTCCAAGTCCTGCACGGCTCGGCGAAGCAATTTAACGTTGTACTGTTCCAAAATGCTTTTTCCTCAGCGATGCGAGCGTTTCTCTGGCATCATAGAGCCGCCCGCTCTGTGCGTATTCTGCTTCGGCTTGTGTGATGGCAGCGTCTGCGGCGGCAGTTTCCATCATGGATTCATACGTCTCAATGCTCATGACAACCAGATCACCGTAGCCATTTTTGGTGATGAAGACCGGCTCCTTCCGGGCGTGGCAGATGTCCGAAATTTCATTGGTGTTTCGTAAATCGGTAATGGGTCTGATCTGCGGCATAATGCCACCTCCTTCTTTGTGCATTATTATAGCAGAATTCCGTACAAAAGAAAAGCCCTCCCGGCCGCTCACGGCTGAGAGGGCTTTCCATTACCTGTTTTCGATCCAATACCGCTGGGTCAGCGTTCCGTCCAGCGAGTCATAGGCTTCATCTTCGAGGACGCCGCCGTTGGCGCGGATGGTCTTGGCGGAGGCGACGTTGTAGTGGTCGCAGCAGATGCGCACTTTGGCAATACCGCGCTCCTTCGCTTTTTCCAGCGTCAGGCAGAGCATCTGAGTGGCGTGGCCGTTCTGCCGTTCGGAGGGGCGGACGCTGTAGCCGATGTGCCCGCCGTAGGTCAGCAGGTAGTCGTTCAGGTAGTGGCGCAGGTTCGTCATGCCCACGAGGTGCTCGTGCTCGTCCAGTGCCAGATATTCGGTGGCGGGGACCAGTCCGGCGGGGGTCGTCTCCGGGGATTTGAGATTCCGGATCGCGGCCAGCCATGCGTCGAAATCGTCGTACTTATCCAGCGCCGAGGTGCCGTCCATCCGGGAGCCGATGGCCAAGAATTCTTCCCGGTAGGCCATGACCTGCTCCCGGTCGCCCTCGTCCGGTTCGCGGAGATGGATCTTCTGGGGCGGCGTGCGGCGGGTGGCGGTGCGGAAATCCGGGGCTTTCATCA
>ENA-OPDA01000716-OPDA01000716.1-human-gut-metagenome-genome-assembly--contig:-NODE-716-length-24272-cov-7.480695_pt1 | contig 24272 bp, 20 predicted proteins | sample MGYA00241253_ERZ501486 | MGnify/ENA primary metagenome ERZ501486 (study PRJEB25962, sample SAMEA2042510) | human gut metagenome | biome: human gut; feature: human-associated habitat; material: faeces... | reverse complement strand
TTTAAAGAAAATGTAATTGATATCTGGGAAGAATGTCAGAAAAAGCAGGAGCAAATCGTTGAGGTGAAAACGGTTACGAAAGCTGAGATCAAAATATCAAGATAGGAAGGGGGAAAATGCAGTGGGAGAACTCAAAAGACTGCTTCCGATGAAAGAAATGCTGGTAGATGATATTGTGGCATATTCCTATATGCCCAATGAATTAAGGGCAAAGGGAATTAGTTTGGCATTTGGACTTTTGATGGCAGTTTACCATGGCAAAACGGGATATGAATTTGACATTTTAAAAATCCAGCCCAGGCGAACAAAAAGAATGATAGATAAAGAACCATTGATTTATAAAGAACGAGAGAGACTAGTAATAAAAGAACTGTGCGCAGATATTCAAAAGTATATGCATGGTATGTTTGAATATGTTTATGTTCAAATGAAAAATCCAAGAACTCAACAAATTATGGGTGCAGCATTTTGGAATGAACATCCAGATGTATGTACGTTCCATGTGGTTTATGAAGATGGGAAAGAGGATCAGGAAAAACAGGTTCTTGAATTTGTAGATGAGATTTATAAGATGCTTTCTACAGAAAAGGATACCATTTTGGAAATGCTAAGTATTTAAAGAAACTGAGATATAGGGATCTGTCTGGAAAAATTGACTAAGCGGACAGATCCCTGAAATTTGGAGGATGAATATCATGGAAAATAAGCAAAAGAAAAAATATGTAAGATATAAAGATGGAGCAGAAATGTATGGAATGGGAATTACATCATTTATGAGATTGGCAAAAGAGGCAAAGGCCGTTTATAAGATTCGTAATATTGCATTAGTTAATATAGAAATTTTAGATGAATACATGGAATTATTTAGAGAACCATAAAAGAATGGAAGATGGGCATAATAATAAACAATACACTGTTTACTTTCAGTTATAAATCATGTATAATAAAAACAGTGATAAATGGTATATCTGATTATGCTCATTCGTTTACCAGAAATGAGAGGTGAAATGGATGGCATCACGCAAGGATGATAAGGGATATGTGTTATGGAAAGGTGAGTCCAAGCGAAAAGATGGGTATTATATTTATCAGTATAAAGATATAACGGGCAGACGGCGCGTGGTATATGCTAAGGATTTACCAGCTTTACGGAAAAAAGAAAAAGAAATCATAAAAGATTTAAGTGATGGAATTGACACTTATGCTAGTGAAAATACGACATTAAACATGGCATTTGAGCGGTGTATGATGGGGAAAACTAACAACTTGAAAGAGTCCACATGTCAGTTTTATCAATATATATATGATTTGATTATCCGGAAAGAATTAGGACAACGTAAGGTAAAGACAATTAAGTACTCAGAATTAAAAGCTTTTTATTTATCACTTTTGGTAAGTGGCAAGTTAAATATTTGTACGGTTTCAAGTGTGCATACTATTTTACATGCGACTTTTAAAATGCTGATTCGGGATGAGATTATTCGGGTGAATCCGGCAGATGATGTTCTGGCAGAAATAAAAAAGAGCGGACGATGGAAAATGAATGAACGTCATGCGCTGACAGTAGATCAACAACGAATTTTCCTTCAGTATATACATGATGATCCGATATTTTCACATTGGTATCCATTATTTGCTTTTTTCTTGAGTACAGGTTGTCGGGCAGCTGAAGCGTTAGCTATATGTTGGAGTGATATAGATTTTACAAAAAAGGAAATTCAGATACGAAGAAATTTGTTATATCGAAAGCGACCGTCGGGAGAATATGGTTTTTATATCACAACACCTAAGACTAAAAAAAGTAAGCGTGAAATTCCGATGATTGACAAACTAGAGCAAATTCTTAGAGAAGAATATGAACGTCAAAAACAGGATGGATTTTGTAAAGCAGTAGTAGATGGCAAAAAGGGCTTTGTATTTATGAATCGAAATGGTGGTGTATTTCGTTCTGAGACAATTAATAGTGCTATTAGAAGAATTTACAGAGCATATAATAAAGAAGAAACATTGAAAGCGATGGAAGAACATAGAGAACCAATACTACTTCCACATTTTTCCTGCCATCATTTGAGACATACTTTTTGTACGAGATTCTGCGAAAATGAAACTAATATTAAGGTGATACAGGCAGTTATGGGACATGCAAATATTGAGACAACGATGGATATATATGCCGAAGTCACTGATATGAAAAAAACAGAAGCAATAGAAAAATTATCACATAATTTGAACATATTCTAGGAAAGAGCCCTTGTGGGTTCAACTCTATGAGGTGCAACAGAATTATGTGGTGTGCAACAGAAATACAACAAATACATACTGAATAATACGTTATAATAAGTTGCAGACTTTTTGAAAATAATGTATAATACTCGACAATACGGGATAGTGTGGTAAGCGAATCAGTTTTCCCGACAATGAAGACCCTGGAACCAAAGCGGGCTGAAAACAAAGCCGAAAAAGCAGCGGTAAATGGTTCTGCAGAGGATGCAACTGTGTCCGCGCCAAGCGTACAGATTGATCTTTCCAAGGTGAAAATCGAGCCTTTGTTTGCAGATGATGTAGACTTTGAGACATTCAGCAAGTCTGATTTCAGAGTGGTTAAGATCGAAGCCTGTGAGGCAGTGCCGAAGTCCAAGAAGCTCTTGAAATTCACACTGAATGACGGAACAGACCGGAAACGCACCATTTTAAGCGGTATTCACGAGTATTACGAGCCGGAAGAGCTGGTTGGTAAGACCTGTGTGGCAATCACAAACCTGCCGCCGAGAAAGATGATGGGTATTGATTCCGAGGGTATGCTGATTTCCGCAGTGTACGAGTATGACGGACGGGAAGGCTTAAATCTTTTGATGCTGGATGACAGTATTCCGGCAGGAGCAAAGCTGTACTAAAGAGGTCATTTACTACAAAAAATCGCGTTACTACAACTTTTCTACAACTTTTGCGCGAGACCCTACGAAACCGGATGAAGCAATATGAAAGGCGGATCTGCTTATAAAATGCAGATTCGCCTTTCTTTTTACATCAGCTTCATGTTCACACTAATGTTTTTTGCCTTCTCCTGCATATTCTCTTGTGTGATATGGGTGTAGATGTCCATTGTAGTAGAGAAATCGGCATGCCCCATGACTTGCTGAATGAATTTAACATCGTTGGTGCTTTCGCAGAGCCGGGTACAGAAGGTGTGCCGCAAGTTGTGAACACTAAAATGAGGGAGCAGATCCGGTTCACGGTCTTCCAGTTCAGCCTGATCCATTTCCTCCATGTTGTAAGTTACGCTGATTCTCTCAATCGCCCGATTGATATTGTGGGCGCTCATGAATGAGCCGGTTCTGTTGCGGAAAACAAAACCGTGAACTCCTCCTAACACCAGTTGATCGTCTGGATACAATGCGTCGATGGTTTCAATCTGGAGGCGAAGCTGCTCGGCCACCTCTGGATAGAGGATAGGGATAATTCGTGTACCGCTCTCAGTTTTGGGAGTGGTAATGTGAAATCCGGCTTTTCCGTCAATGACCCGGTAGATTAAGTTGTGGTTGACGGAGATTGTGTTTTCGCTCAAGTTAATATCGCTTTTGGTAATGCCGGTACATTCTGCTACACGCATTCCTGTTCCAAGGAGCACAGTCATGATGGGGAGCCAATGGCTGTATGTAGGGGACTTGGCAATAAAACGCAGGAAATTCTGCTGTTGCGTTTTAGTGAGTGCGATCCGCCGTTTAGGCTTTGGAGCGCTGCCATCCGTCTTGAGCTTGCGGTAAATGCCCTTGCTGGGATTTTTGCGGATGTAATCGTCGTCCACGGCCATTTCAAGCGTAGGGTGAACAATGGTGTTGATGCTCTCCAGTGAGTTGATAGCAAAGCCGTGTTTCAGCAGTTTGGTATAAAACGCGAGAATATCACTTCTGTGGATTTGTGGAAGAGGCATGTTAGCGAAAGGCTCTTCTTTCACATAGAAGTCCCACAGGTAAAGATAATTTGCTCTGGTAGAGGGCTTCAGTTTGATGTTGTTATTCATGTAGACCTTGAACATATCATTCAGGGTAAGCTTCATGGCTTCCTGAGTACGGATGCCATCATCCTTATCTTTGTTGATCTGCTTTTCTTTGACACGAAGACTTGCGAGATCGGAGTCGTAGAGATATTTCTTTTTAGTGCCTAATTTGTAGACATACATATAGCTGCCATCTGCCCGTTGTGTTTCTCCGGGCCGAAGATTTCGTCCTTTGTTGTCTTTTCTCACTTTTGCCATTACTGGTACCTCCTGATTATAAAAGTGTAGTGCGCCTTACTGGCATGGTTATTTAGCCGGAAATATCATAAAGATATTCTTTGATACGCTGGACACTCCATAGGACACGGGTGTTCATGGTAATGCGTGCATTGGCAAGATCCCCAATCTGTACTGCAGTGTGCCTTCCACAGCACAACAGTTTGCAAAGGGTATCGGTATCAACAGCCAAGCACTGCTCCGGCGGTAGGTCATTCGGTTTTCTTTTCTCCATAATCGTCCTCCTTTTTTCGATTACAATGATCCCTTACGATTTGTAGAAGAAGGTTTTCAACAAAAACAATGAAAACGGTCTTGAGGTCAGGAAGTATTGAAATAACAAAAGAACTCTAATGGGGCCATTTCCTACGCCAGAACGGTTCTGCCGTGTATTTCAGGCTGCTGCTGTGCAACACTTCGATTATGGGCGCGCTTCTGTGGTCATCGCACACTGTCCAGAATTCCTGTATAACTCCCCATAGAGGTTATGAACTTGTCAAGGTACTAAAAGAGCGTAGGGATCATCCGGTATTACCAAATGATCCGATACATCCTATAAATAGGCGGGGAAGAAAGAACTTCTGCAAAGAGGAAAGAAAATTTAAAGAAAATCCAAAATCAATATATAGAATGTTTGAATTGACAAGCACTATATATTGTGTTAGAATTGCAATGTAATTGATTTTTGTGCGTTGCCCGTCAGGGTACATAGGCTTTAGGGCTTGTGTTGCGGAGTAATGACTGCATTGCACACGCTGTTAATTTTGTACTTGTGTCAGTAGTATCACTGCGCCTTTTCAGGCCGGTATATTGCTGGCTTTTTTTATTTTACGGGATTTACCCACCATTGCGAGAATGACATCGGTTCATAGGCAACTATGGACGCCAGGCTTTATGCCGTCTGTCATTCTCGCTTTTTTATTGCCTGTAAGCCTGAAAGGGCTTTAAGGATAAATCAAAACTGAGAAAGGCAGGTCATGTACATGAATGTGAAGCAGAAAAGAAAGCAGAATGGTCGGCGGGTCAAGCCGGCACACTCCACGGACTGGAAGATGAAGAGACAGGCAGTATCTTCGCTCCGGCCCCAAAATGTTGCACCAATGGCGAGGGCAGTTATTTTGCCCCGAAGATCACGAAGGGGGATTTGATATGTCTGGCAGCAATAGTGCTGAACGAAAGCGGCATGAACCGCTGGTGCTGGTAGAAACGGCAGATCTTTCAGAAGAAGACTGGCTGGATTACCGGCGCCGTGGAATCGGCGGCAGCGATGTATCAGCAATCTTTGGCACTTCTCCATTCCGGACAGCCAGGGATCTGTACTACGACAAACTGAACATAGCGTCAGTGGAAGATGATGAGGGCAACTGGGTTGCCATGGAAATGGGGCATTTGCTGGAGCCTCTGGTAGCAAAGATATTCGAGCGGAAAACCGGATATCGGGTCTACCAAATCAAAAAGATGTTCCAGCACCCACAGTATCCTTGGATGCTGGCTGATGTGGACTACTTTGTGGAACTGCCGGATGGCACCACAGCGATCCTTGAGATCAAGACCACAAACTATAATGCCAGAGATAACTGGTGGATGAATGGGAAGGAGACTGTTCCAGTCTACTATGAATCTCAGGGGCGTCATTATATGGCAGTAACGGATCTTGACCGATGTTTCTTTTGCTGCCTGTATGGTAACAACGAGGAGGAAGTTATTATCCGGGAGGTCAAGCGTGATTTCGAGTATGAGGCTGAGATGGTCTTTTTGGAGCAGTATTTCTGGGAAAACCATGTCCAGCGCCATGTGCCGCCGCCCTATACAGAAAGTGGGGCCTTGATTATTGAGAGCGCACGCAAACACTTTGGCCCGGCAGATAAAAATGCCCCGGCCGTTGCACTCGACCTGGATATGACTGCAAAACTTATGCAGTATTTGCGGCTTCTGGATGAAAAGAAAAATGCAGAGGTGTACTCCAAAGAAATCGACAAGGATATTCAGCGTCTGAAGGCGCTGTTGATTGCGGAAATGGGTACCAGCTGCACTGCAGTCTGTGAGCAGGAGGGAGTGAACTATACGGTTACCTATACCCCTGTTCGCAAGTCCGTCATCGACAAGGATAACCTGCTTCGGTTGAAACTGGAGCATCCGGATATTTACGAGCAGTTTGTTACAGTATCCGAATCCAGACGGTTCAGTGTTAGAGCCTCGATTATGGAGGCCGCTTAGTGAGGTGAAAAAGGATGAATTGTATTGGTACCTACGACGGGACGATTTTTTATAATCCTGCCAATAAGTTTTGTATCATCAGTGTAAAAACCGCAGACCAGAGTGTGCCAGCTGAGGCCAGGTCAAACAGGCGGTACAAAGACCATTTGATCCGCTTTACAGCTGTGGGGTATGAGATTCCACGGACAGATGCGGTAGAGTTGGAACTGGATGGTGAATGGGCAAAAGGCAAGTATGGTGTCCAGCTCCAGGTGGAGCAGTGGCGTGAAATTGTGCCCAGAACAAAAAACGGCGTAGAGGGCTACCTTGCCTCCGGGCTTATCAAAGGGATTGGTCCCAAAACTGCCGCAGACATTGTGGAGCGGTTCGGTGTGGACACATTGGATATTCTGGAACACCAGCCGGAGCGGTTGTTGGAGATCCGGGGCATTACGGAAAATAAATTGGAGGACATCAAAGCTTCTTATGCAGAAAACCGTATGCTCCAAGGAATTATGACCTTGCTGGCACCGTTTAAGATTACTCCCAAGACGGCATTGAAAATATATCAATATTTCGGCCCGACCAGCGTAGAGATTTTGGAAAAGAGCCCATTTGAGCTTTGCCAGATCTCCGGCTTTGGATTTCGGCGGGTAGATGCAATCGTACAAAAGAGCGGGGGCGATCTCCATGACCCCATGCGTATCAAAGGGGCTGTCTTTTGTGCGCTGGATGAGGGCAAGAGTAAACGAGGCCATCTGTACATCAGTTCTGAAGAACTGGAGAAATCAGCGCTGAAACTGCTCAATGAGAAGATACCTGTACCGGAGCTTCGCCTGCATCAGCAGGAAGTCAGGGATATGATGCAGGAAATGATCCTGAATGGAGCAATCGTTTCCGTGAAGGATAATATCTATCTTCCCAGAGTGTTTGCCCAAGAGGATGAAACGGCGCGCCGGATCGCCCAGCGTCTGGTCACCCAGATGCCAGTAGAGCATATTGCGCCGGTGCTGGAACAGGTCAAGGTTGAAATGGGACTGCGCCTGTCTGCACAGCAGGAGGCTGCGGTCTATGCTGCATTTAGGCATGGCTTGTCAGTGATTACGGGTTCTCCTGGTACTGGTAAAACAACAGTGCTGCGGACGATACTTGAGGTTTACCGGCGGCTGCACCCTGATGGCAAAATTGCTCTTATGGCGCCTACCGGTCGGGCAAGCCGCAGGATGTCGGAGAGTACCGGCTTTGAGGATGCCCGAACATTACACAGTGGTCTGGGACTGACCAGTGAAGAGGATGAGGGTAGCCGGAACAGAAAGTCAGAGCCACTGTCGGCCGATTTAATCATTGTGGATGAGTTTTCCATGGTGGATATGTGGCTTGCCGAGAAATTCTTTGAGCGCATGAAGGCAAATGCCAGAATCGTACTGGTAGGCGACCCAGATCAGCTTCCGAGCGTAGGAGCCGGAAATGTGTTTCGTGAGATCATCGAGACCCAAATCGTCCCGGTAACGGTGCTGGATCAGATTTTCCGTCAGTCGAAGGACAGTCTGATTGCCTATAACGCCAAATATATCAACGAGGGCAATACCAAACTGTTTTATGGACCGGACTTTGTTTTCGTGTCTGGTGATAGTCAGGAAGACACCGCTGAAAAGATTACAGAACGGTATTGTTTGGAGATACAGGAGAGTGGCATTGAGAATGTGCAGATTCTTTCACCTTTCCGTTCAGAAGGCGCCGCATCGTCGGAACAGCTGAATGAAACCATTCGTGAATTGGTCAACCCATTCCGCTCTGCGGAGGAAGAAATCAAGTTTGGCCCCAGGATATTCCGGGTCAATGACCGCATCATGCAGACCAAGAACACAGAAAAGGTCTCTAATGGAGATCTGGGCTTCATCCGGTATATTAAGGACACTGACCAGGGTAAAAAAATCGGCATGGATTTTGGCGCTGGCAGAACACTGGAATACGGCGTAGATGATTTGAGCAATGTGGATCTGGCTTATGCTACTACGATCCACAAGGCTATGGGCTCTGAGTATGAGACCGTTATTATGCCGCTGCTCAAAGCGCACACCATCATGATGTACCGTAATCTGCTCTACACCGGAATCACGCGTGCCAAAAAGCGGGTGGTTCTGATTGGGCAGAAACAGGTATTGTTTATGGCAATCCATCGTAATGAGATCGGCAAGCGGAATACGCTGCTGGGTATGCGTATTCAGATGTATTTCAAAGCCTACGCAAAGAAAGCCGGTATCCCCATTCCGGCTGCGTTGGAAGAACAATTAAAGAACGCAAGTTAAAAAAGAGAGGTCAGATGCAGAAATAGCACTTGGCGTCTCCTATTTTTATGTCAGAAAGGAGTTTCCAACATGAACGAAAAAAGTAATCCGATGCCTATGATGTACAAAACAATTCCGGCAGTGGCAGAACTGAACAAGGTGCCGGGCTTTGACCCGCTCAAATTTCTGCGCCATAAGGTATCCAGAAAGACCAATGAGGAAATGCTGCAGTTGGAATTGCCTTATCAGAAACTGTGGTTCCGTCTGCGTCACCCACAGGGCCGCATGAAACTGACTACCCTGCGAATCACGGAACAGCTTGCGATTATGGAGGCCAGAGTCTATCTGGACCGCAGTGATGCAGAGCCCATCAGCAGTTACATCTCGCAGCATAGTGCAGAAGAAGGTACTGACTATGTACAGGCTGCCCAGGATGAGGCATTGAGTGCTGCGCTGTCGGATGCCGGTTTCGGTCTGCAGTTTGCCGATGTTGCTGTTGACAGTACGGGCAAGGTGTTTGGAAGCAGTATTCCGCTTTCCGGGACGGCTCCTATCCGGCAACCGATGCCAAATGCGGCGCAGAGGCCCGTAGAAGCCCCTGGAGCGGCGCTGCGGCAATCTGGTGGGGAAGTTCATGCCCGGCCGGAAAGAGCGCCTCAGAACGCCGTAGAGGGCCGTAATACGCCTGCTCGTCCGGCGCCTATTCAGAAACCTGCGGCAAAGCCGGTTCAGAATGAACAGTCCCCGGTTTCTCCGGTACAGCCAGTTGTCCAACAGATGGTTGCAGAAGAGAAGGAGAATATGGATACACTGCCTGCCGGCAAGGTAGAGGAGAATGCTCCCAATATGGAGCTGCCGGTACCGAGCCGCGAGGTTACATTGGATAGCAGTCCAAAACAGGATGATGTGTCTGAGCAGCCGACCGCCTCCGTATTCCAATCGGATGAACCGGAAGAACTGCCTGTGGCGCCTGTTGTCCAACAGGAAGCACCCGATCAGCCTATGGCGCCTTCTTATACGGAGAGCACTCCGGTAGAAGACATCTTGAAGGTAATGACCTTTGAAGAAGCGCAGAATGTGGTGGTGGATAGCGGTCTGAGCAAAGGAAAGACCATGGCAACAGTTGCCAAGGAGCGTCCGGTGAGTCTGAAATTCTACCTCACCCCCGGCAACAAGAGCACCAACAATATCGTTCGTGCTGCGGCGCAGATCATGCTCGATGGTATGGCCGCACAGAAAGCCGGATGATAAGCAGCCCCATCTATGGGGCCAAGAAGGGAGGGAGAACAGATGGACTCATATCCAGGAGATTTTCCGTTCGGTATTATGGATGTAGTGGAACTTCTACATCTACGAATCAGACGCCGACAGGCAAACAGTGTATATGTGGATTGCCCGTTTTGTGGTGACCGCCGCGGTAAGATGAATGTGAATTTCGTCAAAAATGTCTGGCGGTGCAATTATTGTGATGAGCATGGCGGTATGCTTGCGCTTTATGCGCGGCTAAACAATACGACTACATCCGATGCGTATTGGGAAATAGGAGAAGCCCTGTGCAACGATTTTCACAGGGAACGGCCGAACTCTGGATATGAGATGGCAGGAAACCAGCAGGCTGGCACTGGGTCCCCGGTTTCGGGGACTCAGACCGACCTTGCGGGATATGAGAGGAGGGGCGAACTAAAAACAGTGCAGCAAGCAGAACGGGCCAGCGGACAGGAAATTCATCAAACGCTTTCGCTGCTGCTCGCTATGCTGCCTCTTCAGCCTGCCCACCGCAACCATCTGCACTCCCCAAAACGGGGACTGTCGGATGAACAGATCGACCGGATTGGGTTCAAGAGTACTCCACCCCCATTCCTTTGCCGCTCCATTACCGAGCGGCTGATGAAACAGGGATGCAAGGTGGAGGGGGTGCCCGGCTTTTATCTGGATGACAGCGGGCGCTGGACCATGAACTTCTACCGAAAAAACGCAGGGATTTTGATTCCGGCTGTGGGATACGACGGTATGATACATGGCCTGCAGATACTTTTGGATAGTCCGCTCAAGCAAAAAGATGATCCACCGGATAAGTCAGGAGCCAAATACATCTGGTTTTCGTCCTCGTCCAAAAATATGGGTGTCACATCCGGGAGCCCGGTACATTTTATCGGCAATCCATCTGCTCGGGTGGTCTATGTCATTGAGGGACTGCTGAAAGCAGACATCTCGCACTGCCTGACAAACCGGACTTTTGCGGCGATTGCCGGCGCAAACAACACAAGCCAGTTGGATACGCTGTTTGCACTGCTGGCACAGAATGGCACTGAGGAGATCATTGAGGCTCATGATATGGATAAGTACAGTAACCAAATGACCTCCAACGGGGCATCTAAGATCTATCTGATGGCCCGGAAAAATGGAATGGCATGTCGTCAGCTGACCTGGAATCCGAATTATAAAGGGTTTGATGATTGGCAGCTTGCCCTTCGGGAGAAAGAACAGAAGGAAAAGGAGGTGCAGAGAATGAATTTTAAGCAGCAATATCTGTGCGGTAAGTGTGACTTTACCTATATAGATGGCTGCGTCGAGCTTTGGCACACCAGAGCGGAGAAAGATTTGGACCTGACAGAGTATCTGGGGCTTACAAAGGAAGAGTATCAGATATTTCTTGCTCAGGGCAATCGGGCGCTGAAGGATATTCTGGACAGCCAGAGAGTTTTCCGGAGGTTTTGCATTTACCAGCTTTGCCTAAGTGAGACACAGACAGTACCATTCGCATTCAAGCGACTGGATGCGCTACATAAGGCTGGATATGAACAGCCGCCTGCCGCCGCCTATCAGACGGTATGGAGCGCAGAGGTCTGTTGCCCAAAGGGGCAGAATGACATGGAAGTGCTGGGGCGCCTGTTCCTGGACTTTAATGAGCATTTGCCGGAAGATTACAGAGGTCGTCCGTTGGCTCCATCTGATGTGGTGGAACTGGACTGCCAAGGCAAACGCACATACTTCTATGTGAATGACTGCCGGGATTTTGCGCCGGTACGCTTCTCCCCATTCTTGTGTAAAAGACTTCCGGAGCCTGCTCAAAAACAGGAATGAAGGGATAGGGGTCAGATGCGTATTGCAGAAAAGAAGAAAAGCCAGATTACAGCACTGTATGAGCAGTGTTCCAATCTTCCGGTAGATGTCAGAAGTTGTCTGGAGAATGGCTACTTTACCGTAACGGTACCTCCACCCTGGAATATGAGCAATCAAAAGACTGCGCAGGAGGTGCAGGACAAAATCAAGGAATGGTCAAGGCAGTATACTGGCGTGGTCTGCTACTGTTTTGACAGCTTCAGCACACTTTTATATGTGCTGTGAGCAACACACAATGGCATGGAAAGGGTCATAACGGCCTGCTCCATGCCATTTTTTGCGAAAGGAGATTTTACAATGGGTGTTTTTTCAGAAATAGCAATGGAGCAGCAAAACAGTATGTTCGATTCGTCTGCAGCCTTTGAGGATGATGAAGCCTTTGAGCTGGAGGAGATGGAATCTTTGCCTGTGCCGCCTGTAGGTACAGACGCTGTCACGGTATCGGCTGCTTCGGTTCCTGCCGGTGAGACTGCTTCGGCTGATGCAGAGGAAGAACCTGTGGATGAAGTAGCGTCTGATGGGGAAGAGAAGTCTGCTGAGGAGGGGAATTCGGCACAACCGCCCGCCGCAGAAGATGAAGAAAAAAAGCGTGCGGAGCATGAGGCGGCTGAAGCCCAGCGCAAAGCGGAATTTGACGCCAAACAGCAGGCGAAGAAAGCCGCGGAGCAGGAGCAGATCGCCCGTCTGGAAGCGATGAGTGATGAAGAAGTAATCGCGGCCTCTACCCAGAGGGTGAGTACCGATGTGGAAAAACTGACACGGCGAAATATGAAGGAATGTGTGTCCGAGCATATCCAGATGCTCTGTATGGAAGATACGGCGTTTGCCCGTCTGACGATGCATCCGAAAAAGAACATGATCCGCTGTTTCCAGTACATCAACCGAAAGGCATGGGATTATGTGCAGGATGAACTAAAAGCAAGCGGAACCCGCCCTGGTCCCGGACAGCAGACATATGGCTGCGATGTGCCGGATGATATGTGCTATCAGTGGGCAGAAGATTATTTCCGTGACCCTGATGCCAAGGAAGACCATGAGGATGAGGAGAAGTTTGTTCCCAAGCCGTATGCTGGGAAGTCCTCTGCAAAGAGCAAACCCAAGAAGGTGACAGAGAAGAAAAAGACGGAACCCAAGGCGGCACCCAAGCAGGAGGAAAAAAAGCCTTCTCAGGATGGGCAGATGTCGCTGCTGGATTTTGGGATGGCAAAGGCAGGCTGAGCCGGCAAAGGAGGAAAAATGAAGAATGATTGCTTATAAGGGTTTTCGCCCCGGGCTGATATGCCGTGGCTATCAGTTTGTGATGGGGCTCAATACGACTGAAAAAGCAAATTGCAGGGAAAATGGATTTCACTGCGCGGAAGACCCGCTGGACTGCCTTAGTTATTATTCCAGCCTGGAGCATTCGGAATATTATATTGTCAACGCCGGCGGCGACATCGATGAAGATGAGCATGACTCCAAAATCGCCTGTACGGAGCTGACTGTGATTAAGCGGCTCACCAAAGAGGAGCTGTTTTTACATGGTTTGGCCTACATGGCAGATCATCCGCGCAGGGTGTGGAGCTCCCATGTGGCAGCCAACCGGGCAATGGCGAACTGCGGCTATGCGGTGGTACGGGGTAAAGACCCCGTTGCCACCGGCAGACTGGGAGACATCCTTGCTTTTGCGAAGGAAGCACCGGATTCGGAAAGTATCGTACAGGTTGCAGTGGGCCGGATTGACGGCGTTACATTACTGCCTGATGTGTGGTATAGCGTAGATTTGACAAAGAGGATGGTGAATTGAGATGAAAAAAAGAGCCCTGATGGCACTTCCCAAGCTGACAGCGACGGATGAAATGAAGCAAATCGCGACTTCAGACCTGCCAAGAAAGGAAAAAACTGACTACGGATATGTTCGGGAAGTCTGTGAGTATTATACCTATCTAAGATGTATCAAACAGGATGGGATATTGAAGGTGGCTTTCTTTTTCCCGGAGCATCTTCGCCTGGATGGGAGTAATCCGGCCTATGAAGTGTATCTGGATAAAGAAAATCGGCAGTTTATTACCTATAACAGCCTGATACAGAAATGGAGCGAATCCAAGCTGGACAGACTGGACTGGAAGCGGCAATACTGGTATACCAAAGCCTACTGGATCAGTGATGAAGATGAGACATCTATACAGGCATATCTGAACATCAATAAAAAAGCGGTAGAGGCAATCCGGCAGTTTCAGCGGGATGTGCGTGATGAACAGCTCGAACAGCGGCACCGGCGGGAAACTGACCCATGGGATAAGGATATGGAACAGGTGCCGGAGCTTCCAAAGGACTGGAGCCGCTGGGTGGATAAGGTTGCCATTCGGCAAAATTACATTTACTACCACTATAAAAAGGGCGGCGCCAAAACAGGTTACTGTACCTACTGCGAAAAGGAAGTGCCGATCAAAGTACATCCCCATCACAATCAACAGGGCCGCTGTATTTGCTGCCGGCATCCGGTAGTATTCAAAGCCTATGGACGAGCGGGGTATATGCAGACAGAAAAACATTTTGCCTACCTGATCCAGCGATGCAAAGACGGCTTTGTAGTTCGTGAATTTCAGGCTGACCGGACATATGGGAAAGAAAGCCTTCCAAACTCCAAGCTTTATTGTCAGGAAATCCGGCGCACGATTTATGACCGGGAAAGAAAACCAAGAACCTACTATTGGGGTCTGTATAAACAGCGAAATATGCGCTGGATTTCCGGAAGCCCCTGTTCTTATAGTTGGTCTGGTTCGCATGATGGACGGGTTTATGGCAAAACACTGCCAACTTTGGAACAGCAGGAACTTCGATGCACAGGGCTCGTCAACTGGATTCGGAAGCAGAAAAGCGTTGATCCGGAAAAATATCTGGCTGTGCTCGAACGGATACCTCAAATGGAACAGATCAGCAAGGTGAACCTGCCGAAGCTTACCAAGGAATGTTTCAGTTCCTGCGGAACAGTCAGCGAACTAATCAAAAACCATAGTGCCGGGAGTCTGATTAAAGCTCTGGGCCTTGACAGCAGGAGGTTTCAGCGACTTCGACTCCATAATGGAGGCTGTGATCTGCTGCGGTGGCTGCAATATGAAAAGGGCATCGGCAGGGAAATCCCGGATAATGTCCTTTTGTGGATGTGTCAGCAGGATATTGAGCCTGGGGATGTCCAGTTCATTGCTGACCGCATGAGCATGGTGCAGGTCTATAACTATGTACGGCGTCAGATGCCATCCTTCCGGCGAAACAGCCATGAGGTACTGCGTACCTGGGAGGATTATCTTTCCATGGCAAAGAAATTGCACATGAATGTATATGATGAGATCGTATATCGCACCAGAAAACTGCGGCGGCGCCACGATGATCTGGTGCTCAAATGTCAGGAGAAGGATATTGAACTGCAGGCCGAGGAGATGGAGGAGAAATTCCCCCATGTTAATGCCATCTGTCAGGAAATCAAAGCGAAATATGAGTACGCCGATGCGGATTACATGGTAGTGGTGCCAGACGGTATTCTGGACATTATTACCGAGGGGCGTGCGCTCCATCACTGTGCAGGCAGCAGTGACCGCTACTGGGACCGGATTGAGCGGCGAGAAAGCTTTGTGGTGTTTCTGCGTAAAACGGCTGATCCTTTCCATGCCTATTACACGCTGGAAGTGGAGCCGGATGGAACAGTGAGGCAGAAACGGACGGAATATGACCGGCAGAAGAAGGACATTGAGCAGGCGACCGAGTTTCTGCAGAAGTGGCAGCGGGTGATTACTGCCAGGCTGACAGAAAGCGACAAGGCGCTGGCTGCGGAAAGCCGGATTCTTCGTGAGAAGGAATTTATCCAGTTGAAGAAGGATCGTGTCATCATCCATACCGGTCATTTGGCAGGAAGGCTTTTGGCGGATGTGCTGATGGCAGACCTGATGGAAAACACGGATAGCATCCAGTCTCCGGTATTGGCTGCTGCAGCGTGACAAAATGAGAATGGCCGGGCGTCCTTGAGGGCGTCCGGTCATTGATGAAGAAGGAAGGAGCAGAGCATGAAACAAATTGGAAATCTGGCAGTGGTTTGCGCCAGGCGACAGGATGTGCTGCTGCAGGTTGGCAGTGAAAAGGTATGTGTCCATGTGGGAGCCGGGCCAGAGCGGAATACGCTTCACGCAGCGTGGAATGATGATGACGCCATTCAGCGTATTGTCCATGAATTGAATTTTGGCAGGTATGCAGCCGGCAGAAATGGGCTTCATACCGCACAGCAGGATTGCCCTGTGGGGCGGGGAAAGGAGAAAATCGCATGATCAAAAATCTGAATCAGCTGCGCAGGACACTTCGGGAAGGGACACAGTTGGAGATATTGGATCACTGTCGGCCGGAGTGTATTGGGCAGATACGGAACATTACGCTGGTAAACACGCAGGGCTTTTATAGTACCGTAGCGAATCAGCCGGATGCGTCTGCCAACAGAGGCAACGGCGGCCGCGGCCCGATCCTTTGGTGGGGCAGAGCCGCCCACTGGCAGTTTGCAGACGGTGTTTGCAGTGTTTTCGACAGTGAACAGAAGCATACGGAAGAAGAACTGGTTATGTCCTTCCGGGTACTTGAAAAGGAGGCAGCATAATGGAACGGAATATTTTTGAAAAGCAGAGGGAATTGAATGACCGGCTCAACCGCTATCGGGATGAGTATTATAACCGCAACGCTCCCAGCGTGTCAGATGAGGTCTATGACAGACTCTTTGACGAGTTGAAAGAGCTGGAACAGGAAACGGGAATCCAAATGGCAAATTCGCCAACCCAGACAGTAGGCTATCCTGCGGTGAGCAGGCTGGAGAAAACCAGACATGAGATCCCGCTGCTGTCTTTGGATAAGACTAAGAGCAGTATGGATCTTCTGAATTTCATGGGTGAGCAGCAGGTGATGCTGATGCTCAAACTGGATGGCTTGACTGTAAAGTTGACCTATGAGAATGGAGAACTTCTGGAGACGGCTACCCGTGGCGATGGTGACGAAGGGGAGATCATTACCCATAACACCCGAGCCATCAGCGGTATCCCTTCCCACATCACCTACAAAGAGAGACTGGTTGTGACGGGTGAGGGCTTTATCAGACCCAGTGATTTTGAGGAACTGAAGACCAGCCTGCAGGACAGCAGCGGTAAGCCCTATAAAAACGGCCGCAATCTGGCTGCTGGTTCCATCCGTCTGATGGATGCCAAGACATGCCGGGAGCGTCGGCTGGTTTTCATGCCGTTTGGTGTGCTGGAGGGCTTTCCGCACCTGACCCGGAAATCAGATAAGCTACGGGAATTGCGTGCGTTGGGGTTCCAGCCCTGTAAGTATCTGGTCACAAAGCAGAAACTGACGCTGGAAAATGTGGAAGCCGGTATCTATCAGCTGCGGCAATATGCCACTGACAAAGATATCCCCATTGACGGTATCGTGGTTTCGTTTAACGACATCGCCTATGCCCAGAGCTGCGGCCGCACCGGACATCACTATAAGGACGGTCTGGCCTATAAGTTTGAAGATGACCTGCATGAGAGCCTGCTGCAGTACATCGAATGGACACCGGGCAGAACCGGAGAGATTGCTCCGGTAGCAGTGTTTACGCCGGTGGAAATCGATGGCTGTGAGGTCAGCAGGGCCAGTCTGCACAACCTGTCCTTTATTGAGGATCTGGAACTGATGGCTGGAAACCGGATTCTGGTAAGCAAACGAAACATGATTATCCCCCACGTGGAGGAAAATCTGGACAGAGGCGGCTTCTCTATGGTGGATACGATTCCCCATGTTTGTCCCTGCTGTGGACAGCCTACCCGCATCCATGAATCAAGTGGAAAGGGCGAAAATGGCGAGAATCGCATCATCAAGACGCTGTACTGTGATAACCCTGACTGCGAGACACGTCGGCTGAAAAAGTTCGTCCATTTTGTCAGCCAGAAGGCGATGGACATTGAAGGGCTGTCGGAGGCTACATTGGAAAAATTCATCGGTCAGGGATTTATCCATAGTTATCTGGATATTTACCGTCTGGATCGTTACCGGGCTGAAATCGTCCGCATGGATGGATTTGGTGAAAAGTCCTGGCAGCGCCTTTGGGACGCTATCCAGCAGAGCCGGAATACCACCTTTGAACGGTATCTGATTTCTATGGACATCCCTATGATCGGCAACACTGCCAGCAAGGTATTGGGTCGTGTGTTCCACTATGATTTGGATGAGTTTCGGGATGCGGTCTATGGCGGCTATGATTTCCGGCAGCTTCCGGATTTCGGGGAGATATTGCATAACAATATCCACGACTGGTTCTGTGTAGAAGATAATTTTTGTATTTGGGAGGAGTTACAGACTATGATGAGTATTCAAAAGCCTGCTGTGGCAGAACACAGCGAAGACAGGGTGCAGGATAATCCCTTTGTAGGAAAGACTATCGTAGTTACCGGCAAGGTGGAACCCTACACCCGGGACGGAATCAATGACCTGATCGAATCACTGGGCGCCCATGCCGGCAGCTCGGTGTCCAAGAAGACGGATTATCTGGTCTGCGGCGAAAATGCCGGCAGCAAGTTGTCCAAGGCCAGGGATTTGGGCGTTACGGTGCTGTCACCTGCGGAGTTCTTCAGCATGGCCGGCGCTGAGTAAGAAAATATAGCATACCATCGGTATGCTGTCAGTTGATCAATGGGGAGAGAGCCATGTTGCGGCTCTCTCCCCATATCTTTTATGGAAGATTTCAAGTAGGAGGAATTTTAATGCATATCGACAGGATACCGGTTTACCGGGTATATCAGAGGGCTATTGATTTGGAGCTTTACCATGCCTTTGCCGAATTGGTAGTACAGACTTCTCTGGACGATACGGCGAGAAGGACTTACCGACAAACAAGGGCGATGCAGATATGGCAGGTGGAAACGGATGTGTCCGGCTATTTTGAACCATATCATCTGCGTTATCCTGGCGAGGTGTTGGAGCGGTTTGAGGAAAAACTGGGCAATGATGTCCGAGTTCTCCGCGCTCTGGCCCTGGCGCTGGGAAATACCTGTGCGATCCAGTCTGACAATATGTTTGTGGGCAATCAGCGGGGAGCGTTCCTCCAGAAATTGCGGCGGTCTGCCGGAGAAGATGTGTACCTGCAGGGCGCTCTGTATCTTTTGGAAACAGATGCGGCACAGCGCCATGCCCTGTTGGAGAAACTGGCAGAAAGGGAGTGTACGAGAACGGAAGAAGCCCTGTTTGTACTGTCGTTATTTGATGATAGGGAACGCGGCTATGAGGTGATGCATACCCAACTCAGTCATCTATTCACACAAAATCGGACACTTTCACTGGTATATGATTTTGGTGTGCTGGAATGGTTCATCCGGTTCTATGCAGAGCAGGCAAAGAAATACCGCGGGAAAGCCGACCTGGTGCTGCGCACGCTAATGAAACTGCCGTATATGAATATGAAGCCCGACAGCCGCGAATTTTCGGTTTTGACTAAAGCAGGGTATCGCTGCGATGAAATCATTTTGGCAAATTCTCTCGCTGTATGGGCGGACAGGCTGCCGGACCGGTTGAGTTCCAAGAGCATCACTGCCGAGAAAATCGCAACAGCGTGTGGGCGGATGCTTCTGAATGCTCCAAAGGATCTTTCGGAAGAATTTTATGAGTATCTTGGCTGGCTGTTTCGGTTCTATAACAGCTTTACGGTCAAGTACGAAGGATTTCAGGGACTCTGGGAAGCGGTTCAATATGGTTTGAACCCCACAGCACCGAAAACACTGTTATGGATGAATCAAACGATACAGAAGGATTTTCCGTACCGATTTGATGTGTTTGATCCTCAGTACGATGATCTGGCGAAGGAACTGGAGCGGGATAACTATATGGAGTTGTTTACCCTGCAGATGCTGCATTCCAGGCAGAGGATCCCTTTGAAACAGTGGCTTTCCAGATATCAGGAACTGACCGGAGCTGACTATGGAGAATATTTCAGAAGTTGGCATACGAACGGTAGGCGGGTATTTGCCTTTCTGGTGGAAAAGAAGGAAATCAATCTATGGGAGTTTTTCAAGCAGCATCGGCAAGATGGTGAAGATGCGCCACAACTGAAACTGCTGCGGGAGTATGCCCTGAGAATTTCAAGTTGGAGGTGTTTCCGGTTTGTAGAGAGGCTACTGGCTGAGTACACTTTTTCCCAACTTCAAACGATTTTTGGCGAGCGGTTTTACTTTCACGAATGCTTTGTCAGGAGTGAGGGGTATTACAGCAGAAGGGAATATAAAACATACATCAGCCGTTCATTCCTATCTGCAGAGCAGCATCGACAGCTCTATGACTGGGTGGAGCGTTCAGTTTTCCAGACTGAGCCGGAAAAATATGAGGACTTCGTTTTAAGTGCCTTAAAAGCACCGGAGATCCAACACCTTTATGATAAAAAAGCGCTGGCAGCGGTGTTGCGGCAGTTTTTGCTCCACAGCGAGTATAACGGCTATGAAATCAACCGGCTGAAGGAAACATTCTATTCCAAGGAAGAGTTGGAGGATGAGCGCAGAGCCGAAGCTGAGAGAAAGAAGCAGGAAAAACGACTGGAGCAGGAAAAACGGACCATACAGAAACGGGAAAAGCTGCAGCAACTTTATAACGGCAGCGCCGAATCTCTGGTTAAATTCATTGGGGGATATTATCATCAGGACGAGAAGAACGAGGTGCTGAATATGGCGTTTGACAAGCTGGTGGAATGGCCTGTCGGTTGTGTACGGACGATGGAAGCCAAAGGCGCACATGCCTTTTTTGAACTGTGTGGTGAACTGGTAAAGTCTGAACCCCGGCCAAGGCATGAGATTTTGAATATGGTACTGACACTGATTGGAGGTGAAGCAGCATGAGAAATACATTAAAACATCTGACCCTATTGACCAGAATGAAAGATGACGGATTGCTCCCGGCGCTTACAGGCAGCTTTTCAGAGGATGCCATAGAGCAGGCATGTGGACAGGTGGAGACACTTCAATTACAGAAACGGCTGCACATCCGAAAGACAAAGCGGATACAGGAAGAACTGATTCGGGTGCCGAACTTTGCAGCGCTCTATGGTGTGTTGTGCAGGCAGGAGATTGGCGATGAAGAAATTGCTTCAGTCTTAGAGTCAGCAGACGGGTATGGAGAGAAACTGACAGCGTATCCCCAAGAGCAGGTGCTGGCAGTCATGAAATTGGAACTGTTGCCTTCCCTGCGGTTTGAATACCTGAAATACTATTTTCCCTTTGTGATGTATGAAGAAGAGGAGCAGGTCATATTGGATAACCTGCAGACTTTTCCCATTGCGGAGTGGAAGGGACTTTCCATGCTGACGGAGCACCAGCGGGATATGATGCGGCAGCCGTTTCTTGGCTCGTATCTGTTTTTCTGGCATCAAAATGAACGGAAAGCTCTGGAACTGTTGGAACAGAATCGTCCGCTCCAGAGAGTCTGCATCTTGCTCTATCGGTATGGTGTGCGGCTGTTTCTGTCAGTAGAACGCCTGAAAGATCTCCGGTGGATGAAAATGACCGATGTGGGAAAATTCCGCCGGCTGTTGGCTGTATTTGAATATGACGCAGAGGATTTGTCTGCTTTTTTTGACCTCTGGCTGGACAACCATGCCGGACAATATGACCTCAACTGGTTTATCTCCCAGCCACATCCTTTGAGCAAGGAACGGAGGGAAGAAATTTTATGCAACCAACTGAGTTATCTGAATGCTCTGTATGCCGGCAGGCTCCATCTGGATTTTAATGCTGTCCGGCAATTCCAGTTTTCAATTCTCATTTATGCGGTGGAGCATAGAAAAAAGCATTTTTTGGAATTGGTGGATCAGAACAGTGAAGTGTTCCTGTCCTTGGGGCGATACTCTCTATTGTTTGAGCCGGGCTTTTGTGAGCACTGTAACATCAATTCCCTGACGCTGAAGAATTTGAAAGCCAGCGATTCTGTGAACCGCAGCGACAGCTTTTTTACGCTTCTGGAAGAAGGGCAGCAGTACACCTTTGAGGAAATGTATCAGCTTTGGCATCAGAAAGAGGTTTATGTCCGGTTATACACTATGCTGACACCTCTTTCCATAGATCAGCGTTTGCTGACACTGCGGCAGCTGATAAAACGGGATCTGGTCAGCCAGTATACAGGAGATGCAGAGTTGGAGCAGCTTGGAAAATGTCTGCTGGAAAGGCCGTTTAGCGAATGGTATCGGGGTTCATTTGGACATATCTGTGGGCTGACCCGGCGGATTGCCATGGGGCTGCTGCAACACTATACGCAGCTGCAGGCATTCATACCGGATTTCACTACAGAGTCGGATGCGGTATTTGCCCTCAATAATATGATGGCTCTTTTGGAAATGACGGATTGGAAACAGGTGCGCAAGGATATTCTGACAACAGATGCAGACTGGCTGGATCTAAAAGAAAAACTGGCATTTTCAGACGATTTTGTGGAGCAGAACCGGGAGACTGTCACGGAGTTTTTACTGCAGGGCGGCGCGGCTATGGTATGCGCTCTCTATGGGGAACTGGACGGGCAGGAGCTGGCTGTTGAAGCGCTACGACGGATCGTACAGGCTGAATTGATGGGTCAGTTCTATAAACTCAAATATTTTGCCGGTGACCTGCAGCGTGAGATTCGCTACCCTGTCAGCGAGATGCAGGAGAGCTTCTGGAAGAAAAATCTTTCGTTGGCGCGAGGTGCATTTTGGGCAGAAGAGGTGGATGATTTTTACCACACTCTGCGGCTTGGTGAACTTCCTCATAGTACCTGCTTGTCTTACCGTACTGGAAGCCAGAGGGAGTGCCTGTTAGCTGCCTTTGACTCTAATAAGAAGATTGTCCTTGTGAAAAAGGATGAAGCGGTGGTGGCTCGTGCCTGTCTCCGCTTGACAAAAGGTGCATTTCAAAAACCGCCTGCCGTCGATTTTTCTTTTGCTGATCTGTCGCAGGAGAACATGGATAGCGGAAAGCCTGTCACCAGTGAGAAGCCTGTGCTGTTCCTGGAGAGTATCTACACTTTCGGACTCAATGATATTGAAAAAGAGGAAGTAATGAAACTGGCAGTTTCCCTGACGACACAGAAAGCGGCAGAGCTGGGTGTTGTGGCAGTACTTGCAAGACGGTATCTGGGCTGCTATGAACGGGATGAGTATGTGCTTGCACCGTTCTATGTGTACATCTCAAAATCCAAAAACGGATGGCAGTATCTGGACTCTCTGGGCGGAGCAGCATATACCTCGGCAAAAGAGGAGTATGTAGAGCATCCATTCCTGGTCATACAGACTGCCATGCATCATGCAGGAGCACATAACAGAAACGAGGTGGATTATGAATAATAGGACAATGACAACAGTTTATGTGGATCGGGATAGTATTTCCCTCAAGACCCGTTCCAGAAGTGGCTGTTCGCCGCAGCACTTTATTATTTTGAAAAAGGAATTGCAGCGGCTGGAGGAGAAAAAGTATTTGATCACAAAAGATATCCATTCCTATGCAGAACTGCGGCTGTGTGATGCCGTAGGCGGTGCCAAAGTGCTGGAGTTTTCCTTCACATGGCTGAAGGATGCTGGCAGAGACAGCGTTTCCGGTTATACCGAGCGAATAAGACTGCCTTATGAGCCGTTCCGCTCATATGCGGCAGGTGAGAAAGAAAACATTGATGGAACACGGTGGCGGCTGCTGTCCATTCCAGAACAGAGCAGACCAAAGCTGGAGTTTCACAGCCGGAAAAATCTCAAGGCCGTAGTGGAGAATCCTATCCTGCGGCACAAACTGGGGAAGTTTCTGGATCAGCATTTTAACTGGTACAACTACGAACGCATCGTCCTGACAGATGATTACCTGCCTTACAGCTTCTTTTTTGAGGGCTACATGGTACAGGGCACAAAGACCTGCGGCGGAGTAATCCTGCATGGTGAAGAGGACATCCAAACGGCGAAATACGGGATACATACTTAACAGGTTAATAGGAACGGAGCCGCAGGTCGGAGATGATCTGCGGCTCTTTATGTAAGCATAATCACAATAGTCAGCTTGTACTATTCGAGATAAAGAACTATAATCTATCCTATGGAGGTACAAAATGGACTATATGACACTAAAAGAGGCCGCCGGGCAGTGGGGCGTGACACCTCGCAGGGTAAATTATTATTGTGCCGGTGGGCGTATCCACGGTGCTGTGAAAATGGCTGGTGTTTGGCTGATCCCTAAAACCGCAGAGAAGCCGATTGATGGCCGGACAAAACAAGGGAAGGAGCTGAACCATGAATAAAATTTTGATTATAGATGATGACAGAGAACTGTGCGCTTTGATCAAACGCAGCGTACAAACAGAACATATAGAAGCCGATTTTTGTAATACCGGAAAAGAGGGCTTGCAGAAATTAA
>ENA-OPDA01000706-OPDA01000706.1-human-gut-metagenome-genome-assembly--contig:-NODE-706-length-24385-cov-3.018948_pt1 | contig 24385 bp, 19 predicted proteins | sample MGYA00241253_ERZ501486 | MGnify/ENA primary metagenome ERZ501486 (study PRJEB25962, sample SAMEA2042510) | human gut metagenome | biome: human gut; feature: human-associated habitat; material: faeces... | reverse complement strand
ATAACTTATTTACTTCAACATATACGTATTATATTCCTAATAAAGAGCAATTAATAAACGAAGTAGAAAAAGTATTAAAAGATAATGAAGATTAGTTAGAAAACTAATTTAAGTAGTGAAATGGAAGTGATAAAAGTGGCTAATAGTAAAAAACTTGAGAAAGCAAAAAAAGCTAAATTTGATGAATTTTATACACAATATGAGGATATACAAAAAGAAATGAATGCTTATTTAGATTTTAATCCAAATGCTTTTAAAGATAAAACTATATTACTCCCTTGTGATGATCCAGAATGGAGTAATTTTACGAAATTTTTTGCGCAGAACTTTGAGAGATTTGGATTAAAAAAATTAATAAGTACAAGTTATGCACATAGTAGTAAAAAACTTGATACACCAATTCAGTTAAGTTTATTTGAAACAGAATCTCCTAAATTTGATAAATCAAAGACAGAAACCCATGGTAAAATATTTATACTTGAGAAAGATGTAAATAAATCTGGAAAAATAGACATAAATGATTTGGAATGGAATTATCTAGAAGGCGATGGAGATTTTAGATCTGATGAAGTTAAAAGGATAAGAGATGAAGTTGATATAATTATAACCAATCCACCATTTAGTTTGTTTAGAGAGTTTTTAGAGTGGATAAATGAAGGCCGAAAAGATTTTATTATTATTGGGAATATTAATGTAATTTCTTATAAAGAGACATTTCCACTTATTAAAAATAATAAAATGTGGCTAGGTCCAAGCATAACTTCTGGAGATAGAAAATTCTTGATACCAAATGATTTATTTGATGAAAAAAAAGTAACTGGAAAAGTAGAAATTGATTCAAAAGGGAATAGGTTTGTTCATGTAGTTGGTGTTAGATGGTTTACGAATATAGACCATGGAAGAAGACATCAACCCATGCAATTAATGACAAAAGAAGATAATTTAAAATTTAGTAAACATAAGGTAATTAAAGAGCTTGGATATAGAAAGTATGATAATTATAACGCTATTGAAGTTCCTTTTGCTGATTCAATACCAAGTGACTGCAAATTAGTGATGGGAGTTCCAATAAGTTTTATGGATAAATATAATCCAGATCAATTTAAAATTGAGGGAATGGCCGCAGGTAATTCTAGGGCTACAGGTTTCTATTATAATGTAAAATATAAGCCACATCCTAATGATCGTGGTGGCTGTGGAGTAATAAATGGCAAAAGGGTTTATGCAAGAATTTTAATTTCATTTAAGGAGGAAGAAAATGGAAACGATATTAAAAACTGATTTAACAGTTAAAGATATAAGCGAGGGGTTTGTGTATAATGAATATGAAGGAAAAGGATTATTTGGCTGGAATGGTAGATTAACTATTCAACCGGAATATCAAAGAAATTACATATATGCTGATGGGAAAAGAGATGTTGCGGTTATTGATTCTTTGTTAAAAGGTTATCCGTTGGGACTGTTATATTTTGTTAAAGTTGGAGAAGATAAATATGAAATTCTTGATGGTCAGCAAAGAGTAACTAGTTTTGGAAGATACATAACCTCAAAGTTTGCCATCAAAGATGAAAATGGTATGGAACAATATTTTGATGGCTTATCGGAAGACAAACAAAAGAAAATATTAAATGCCCCATTAACAATTTATATATGCGAGGGAAAGGAAAGCGAGATTAAGGAATGGTTTGAGACTATAAACATAGTTGGAGAACCTTTAAATCCACAAGAATTATTAAATGCAATACATTCTGGACCATTTGTAACACGAGCAAAAGAAGAATTTAGTAATAGTCAAAATGCACTTATTCAGAAATGGAGTGCCTATATATCTGGTGATGTAAATAGACAAGATTATTTAGCAACTGCTTTAAAATGGGTAAGTAAAGGAAATGTGTCTGCTTATATGAGCAAGCATCGTAGAGATGACAACATAGTAGAATTGAAGACGTATTTTAATAGCGTAATAGATTGGGTTTCTAGTGTTTTTAATGACGTTTTGCCCCAGATGAAAGGATTAGAATGGGGAATGTTATATGAAAAATATCATACTCAATCATTTAATCCACAAAAAGTACATGAAGAAGTCACAAAATTATATAATGATATTTTTATTCAGAATAAAAAAGGAATATTTGAGTTTGTTTTAGGAGGAAGTACAGATACTAAATTATTAAATGTCAGAGTTTTTGATGAACCTACTAAAAGAGCAGTATATGGTAAGCAAACATCAGAAGCTCAAAGTAAAGGCATATCAAATTGTCCTATGTGTGTATTAGAAGATTTATCAAATAAAGATAAGATTTGGGAATATAAAGATATGGATGCTGACCATGTTACAGCTTGGAGTAAAGGTGGTGCAACTGATATATCAAATTGCCAAATGCTTTGTAGAACCCATAATCATATCAAGGGTAATCGTTAAATTGTATTAGGAGAAGAACTATGGAAATAAACACTGGCACATATATAACTAATGTATTTGAAGAAACAGAAAATATTTTATATCAAAGTATAGAAAACTATTCTAATGATATTATAATGGCAAATAGCAATACGGATATTATTGAAGATTTATTAAATAAGAACTCTTATTCTATAATTGAACTATCATCTGAACTAGTTGATGAAAGAAATATATATGAAAAAGAAATTGATAATCCTTTTTATCATGAAGATTTTGGTAGAATGTTAGACAAGATTAAAGGTTTTCATTGCACATTTACCCACAAATTTATAGGAAGTTTTAAATTGTTGCAATATAAAGCAACAACCACTTTGCTATGGCATCCAAACAATATTGAGATATTTGGAGATAAAATAACTTTTTACTATGATGTTCCATTCAATGATGATACTGAAAAAATGATGCAAAAAGTAATGTCAGATTATAACAATGATATTAGTAAATTTAAAACAATAATAGCAAATATGAATAACGATATTAATAAATTTAATAGCGAAATAAAAAACAAACTTGAAAACAAACTTACTGATCGAAGAAAAAGAATATCTATATTAAGTGAATTTAGTAAAAAAATGGCAATTCCAATAAATAAGAGAGTGGATGCACCAAATTTACAACCTATAAAGGTTATAAAACAAACAAAACAATTAAATACGAAAGTTAATAAAGAAGATGAATATTATCTTCCAGAAGAGGACTATAAAGAAATACTAAGAAGAATTAAACATATCGGTAGTTCTATGGAAAGAATTCCTTCAACATATTCAAAATTGAAAGAAGAAGAACTAAGAAATGTAATTGTTTCCCAACTAAATGTAGATTACGAAGGAGAAGTTCAAGGAGAAGCGTTTAGAAAAAAAGGTAAAACAGACATATGCATAGAATATAAAAATCGTTCAGCATTTGTTGCAGAATGCAAGGTCTGGAAAGGAAAAAACGTTTTACAAGGTACCATTGATCAATTATTAGGATATACAACTTGGAAAGATTCAAAACTAGCAATTGTATTTTTTAACAAAAATAACAAAGATTTCTTTAATACAATTAATGTGTTAAATAGTAATATAAATGGTATTAACAACTTTTATAGTAAAATTGAAGTGAATAAAAATGAATTTGAAGTATTGTTGAATTCTGATAATAGCGGTCAGTTGATTAAAATAAGAATTTTCATATTTAATTTATACGATAATAAAGTAGATAATTGTTAATTGATTTTAGGTAGCATTTAGGTAGCAAAATTTTCAATTTTTAATTTTATACTTTAAATTTTATTAAGTATTATTATTAAAAAGTATTGAAAAATAAGCAAATAATACATTAATAGTGGCATTAAGTAAGATATTCTTAATGCCCCCTGAAGGACCTCTTAGAGAGGTCCGCTTTTTAATTTTAAAAAAATCGTTAACATTTTAACGACTTTTTACTTTTCCATATAATTCTGATAAAGATATTTTAAATTCTTTTGATAATTTGTATAGATTATAAGTTGAAATACATATTAAACTTTTTTCATATCTAGTTATACAAGCTTGTGTTTTGTAATCTTATCCTTTTGATATTTTCTCCAAGTCTAATTAAATCTAATCCTTTAATTAAATTTGGATTTTTTCTTATATTTGTTAATTCTAAAACGTAATCAATAGAATAATTAAAATAATCTGCAAAATTACATAAACTTTTTAAAGGTATAACTTATGTCTTTTAATTTTGTGATGCTTATCATTACTATCCTCTTTAATCTAAAAAGTCTATTTCTTTTATAATATTATTGTAATATTCATATTCTTGATATTTTTTACTTACTAGGAAATTTTCTGCATCAATATTGGCTTGAGATAATATGCTAAAGTCTCTTTTTAAATCAGCAATTTTAAATGACATATCTCCACTTTGTTTTACACCGAAAAGGTCTCCTTGACCACGTTGCTTAAAGTCTTGTTCTGCAATATAAAAGCCATCTGATGATTTTTCCATTACTTTTAATCTTTCATTATTACTATTATTTGTTACTAAATAACAATAACTTTGAATATTGCTTCTACCTACACGACCTCGAAGTTGGTGAAGTGTTGCAAGACCAAATCTTTCAGCATTATAAATTACCATCATTGAAGCATTAGGAATATCTATTCCTACTTCAATAACTGTTGTTGATATTAATATGTTTATCTTATTTTCTTGAAACTCTTTCATAAGTTCATCTTTTTCTTTTTGCTTTAATTTTCCATGAAGTATTTCAATTCTAACTTTGTTACTAAATGCTTTGTTTAGTTTTTCTTTTAGTTCAATAACACTATTTATGTTTAGTTCATCATTTTGTTCAATTAATGGTGAAACCACAAATATTTGATGGTTTAACTTCAATTCTTCATACATTTTAAATAAAACTTCTTTAATGTTTTGTTCACTGGCTATTTTAGTAATTATCTCTTTTCTGATATTTGGTTTTGTCTTTATTTGAGATAAATCTAAGTCACCGTAGATAGTTAAAGCATATGTTCTAGGAATTGGAGTTGCTGATAAATAAAGGACATCAGCCCCACCATTTAAGCCTTTGTTTTGAAGTAAATTTCTTTGATTAACTCCGAAACGATGTTGTTCATCAGTGATAACTAAACCTAAATTTTGAAAATTTAAATTATCATTTAATAATGCATGGGTACCAATTACAATATCGATTTTTCCATTACTAATTTGGTTATATATATTTTCTTTTTGTTTTTTAGTTAAATTTCCTGTTAATAAAGCTATATTGATATCATATTCTTTAAAATATTCTTTGATAGATGTGAAATGCTGTTTAGCAAGAATTTCTGTTGGAGCCATAAATGTTGATTGATAACCAGAAAAGTAATTTGCTAAAATAGCAACAAATGCTACAATTGTTTTTCCTGAACCCACATCCCCAAGAACTAATCTATTCATTCTTTTATTTTCTTTCATATCTTTTAGGATATCTTCAATAGTTGTTAATTGGTCTTTTGTTAATTCAAAATTTAAGCTTGATAAAAAATCTTGTATTTGGGTTTCATCAAATTTCTTTGGTAAACCATTAGTTACTTTATTAATACTTTTTAAATAGTTTATTTTAAACGTATAAATAAATAATTCTTCATATATGAGTTTTAACATACTATTTTTTATATCACTAGGACTCTCTGGTTGATGAATTTTTCTAATCGCTTCATCTTTATTTAAGAAATGATATTTTTCTGATAAATAAGATGGTATATAATCATTTAAAGATATATTTTCTTTTAAAGCATTAGATATCATTGTTTCTAAACTAGAGTTTTTTAAACCTTCTGTTAAATGATATATTGGTTCAATACGTTCTTCATTCATATTATATTTAATATCATTAGCAACAAAACTGTTTTTTAGTTTGGAAAATTTACCAATTAAAACTATTTCTTTATCTAAAGTTAGACTTTGTTTTAAATAAGCACGATTAAAAATAGTGACTTTAAAATCTTGGTTGCTGTTTGATGCAATAAAATCTAGGCGATTAAAATTCTTCTTTATATATGCAACTTTAGGAACACTTAAAACTTTGGCTTTGATATAACAAATCATATTTTCATTTGCTTCATCTATGTTTATAAATTTAATAACATTGTAACGATATGGATAATATGTTAGTAAATCTTCAACTGTATTTATGTTAATTTTATTTAAAATATTTATGGTTTTGGGACCAATTTTAGGTAGTTGTTCTAACTTCATGAGTACCTCCTTAATAATTATATCAAAAATTTGCAAAAATAGCTTGACAAATTACACTTTTTCGATTAAGATAGTAATCACCAATTCACTTAAAGAAGGCGAATTGGTGCTAGTATCACACTAGTCAACCCCTTTTTATTCTTTTAGGAGATTTCTTCGGAAATCTCCACTTTTTTTGCATTTAAAAATAAGTGATTTTATTCACTTATTTTCTTGTAATATTCATACCTGTTTTTAGCATTTTCTTTTTGACTTTCAAGTAATTTAGATGCTAACTCTTTATCTTTTATTTTTAAGGCATTAAATCTTACTTCATTATCTAAGAATGTTTCATATTTGCTAAAGTCTGGTTCTTTTGAGTCAATATGATATTTTCCATCATATCTCATTAGAATTGTGTATCCACATTCTACTGCTAGTTTTTGTTCTTCACTTGATGTGGTCATACCAGTTTTAATTCCATGTTCAATGCATGGTGAATAAGCAATTATGATTGCTGGTCCTTCATGAGCTTCAGCTTCGTTGAAAGCTTTGATTGCTTGCATCATGTTAGCTCCGAGTGAAATGGATGCTACATAACAATTTGGTATGCACGATGCTATCTTAAATAAATCTTTTTTCACAGTTCTTTTACCAAAGTTAGCAAATTCAGCAACTGCCCCGAGTTTGGTTGATTTACTTGATTGACCTCCAGTATTTGAATAAACTTCTGTATCTAATACTAATATTTTAATATTTTCATTAGAATGAAGTACATGGTCAAGACCTCCGTATCCAATATCGTATGCCCATCCATCTCCACCGATTGCCCAGATAGTTCTAGCAGGAATATAATCAATTAAATCATTTAATTCTTTTGGTATTAATTTATCTTGTAATTTTTCTTTAACATCTTTAGTTATTTCAAAGTCATTTTCATTTTCTAACCATCTTGTGAATAATTCTTTTATATCTTCATCAACAGAATTTATAGTTTCTTTTATTATATGCTTTATTCTATCTCTTTTTTGTTTGTAAGAAATATGAATACCTAAAGCAAATTCGGCATTATCTTCGAATAGTGAGTTTGCCCAAGGGATGCTATAAGGTGTTGATGGAGTTGAGCCTCCATAAATACTTGAACAACCTGTAGCATTAGCAATTACTAATTTTTCTCCAAGAATTTGTGTTAACATTTTAATATATGGAGTTTCTCCACATCCTGCACAAGCACCAGAATATGCAAATAGTGGACGCTCTAAAGCTACACCTTTAATTGTTGTTTTAGGCAGAGGATTAACACTTTTTATAGCATCAAAGTCAATACCAACTTTTTCAGTTTTTTCCACCATCTCTAAAGCTTTCTTGCCCATTTTTCCAGGACATACACTTGCACACACGCCACAACCTGTACAATCTTTCTCACTTATTTTTATAGAATATTTTAATCCATCTTTTCCTATAAATGGAATTCCATCAGCATCACTTTCATTGGCAATGGCTCTAATTACAGCATGTGGACAAGCTAAGACACACATTCCACATTCGATACAGTTTTCTTTAATCCATCTTGGAACTACATTAGAAATATTTCTCTTTTCATTGTTAGTAGTTGCTCCAGGAAAACGACCACAAGCATAATCCATTAACATACTAACAGGTATTTCATTACCTCTTCGCTCATTAATCATATTTATTACACTATCATCGACAATGCTTATCGTTTCATCATATTCATGAGTAACTTTAAGTTCTTTTAAATTTGATATAGCTTCATGTATTGCTAAAATATTGTTATTAACTATATCTTTTCCTTTTGTAGCAAATGATTTTTTTATTGTTTCTTCAAGCATTGAAGTGGCATCTTCAACATTTAGTAAGTTTAAAATTAATACTTCCATTATTTTACTAATCTTACCTTTTAGATTATTTTTACTAGCTATATTTTCAGCATCAATATAATATACTTTAATATTTTTCTTAAAAATTGTGTTTTTAACTTTTGTTGGTAACAATTTTAATAATTCTTCTTCATTTTTGATAGTGTTAATAAGTAATGTGCCATTTTCTTTTAAATTACTTATAATATCAAACATTCTAAAGTAAATATCTTTGGTAACTACAGTTATCTCTGGATGTGTTACATAGTATGGTTCATTTATTTTATCACTTCCATATCTTAAATGAGATATTGTTACTCCACCGCTTTTTTTTGAGTCATATTCAAAGTATCCTTGAACATATAAATCTTTTTTAGCATGTAGAATTTTTAGTAAATCCTTACTAGCACTGACCATGCCATCACTACCAAAACCAACTACTTTTATTTCTTTGTTGTTATTTTCTATTTCTATATGTTCTTCTTTTAAACTTAAATTAGTTACATCATCATTTATACCTATTGTAAAGTTATCTTTAGGATTTTCTTCTAGCATTTTGTAAACACTATATATTTCATTCGGAGTGGTATTTTTACTAGATAAACCATATCTTCCTCCATATATGTTGACATCTTTGTCTTTTAAAATACTACATACATCTAAATATAATGGTTCACCACTGGAACCAGCTTCTTTTGTTCTGTCTAAAACTGCAATATTCTTAACAGATTTAGGTAAAACATTCAAGAAATATTCTTTACTAAATGGACGATATAAATGAACTTCAATTAAACCAACATTACCTAACTTTCTTACAACTTCTTTAATAGTATCTGTTACGCTTCCCATTGCAACAATTATGTTTTTAGCATCTTTAGCTCCATAATAATTAAATGGTTTATAATCAGTTTTCATTATTCCATTAATCTTTTCCATGTAATCATTTACAATATCAGGCATGGCATCATAATATTTATTTCTAGCTTCCATACATTGAAAATAAATATCTTCATTTTGAGCCATTCCATATTGATATTTTTTACCAACATTTAAACATCTGTCTTTATATTTATTAATTGCATCATGGTCAACTAATGTTAAAAGTTTATCTTCAGGTAACTCTTCAATTGTATTTAGTTCATGGCTAGTTCTAAAACCATCAAAAAAATGCACAAATGGAAGACTTCCCTTTATGGCTGATAGATGCGCCACTGCTGCTAGATTTTGAGCATCAAAAACACTAGATGATGCAAGCATACAAAACCCTGTAGCACGGGTTGCATAAATATCTTGATGGTCTCCAAATATTGATAAAGCATGAGTTGCTAGACTTCGTGCTGCAACGTGGATTACTGCTGGTAACATTTCTCCCGCTATTTTATACATGTTAGGTATCATTAATAAAAGCCCTTGACTAGCTGTAAATGTTGATGCTAAAGACCCTGATAAAAGAGCACCATGTAAAGCTCCAGCTGCTCCAGCTTCTGACTCCATTTCTAAAACTCTAGGTTTATCATTAAATATATTAAGCAAATTTGTGCTTGTTAAAGCATCAATATTTGATGCCATCGGACTTGATGGTGTTATTGGATATATACTGCATACTTCACTAAAGTAATATGCAACTTTACTACAAGCATTATTGCCATCTACTATTTTTTTCATATTATCACCAATTATATTATAAAATAAAAAAGACTAAATAACTAGTCTCTTTTTAATTTTTCTTCAATTCTCATTAAACGATTGTATTTAGCAATACGTTCTCCACGACACATTGAACCAGTTTTGATAAATGGAATTGCAAGTCCTACCGCTAAATCAGCTATAAATGTATCTTCTGTTTCACCGCTTCTGTGAGATATAATTGTTTTATAATTATTCTTCTTAGCAAGCATTATTGTTTTAATCATTTCACTAACTGTGCCAATTTGATTAGCCTTAAGTAAAATAGCATTACCAGCATGCAAATCTATTCCTTTTTCTAAATATTTTTCATTTGTTACAAAATAGTCATCCCCGACAATCATAATACGATTTCCTACTAAAGATGTTAATTTTGCAAGGGTTTCAAAATCATCTTCAAAAAATGGGTCTTCAATACTTAATATTGGATATGTATTTATTAATTTTACATAATAATTCATAAGTTCTTCACTAGTAAAATTTTTTCCATCTAACTTATAAGTATTTGTTTCTCTATTATAAAGTTCACTAGCTGCCACATCTAAAGCAATAAAGATGTCTTCTCCAGGAGTATATCCAGCTTTCTTTATTGCTTCAACTATGAAATCTAAAGCCATAGAATTACTGTTTAAATTCGGCGCAAATCCACCTTCATCCCCAACACCAACTGCAAAATTATTAACACTTAACAACTTTTTCAAAGCGTGGAACACTTCAGATGCTGCTCTAACTCTTTCTTTAATGCTTTTCATTACTGGCATTATCATAAATTCTTGAATATCTATATTATTTACAGCATGTGCTCCACCATTTATGATATTAATCATTGGAATAGGCATTGTAACACTTCTATTTGAAACATATTCATATAATTCTTTATTATTTGATTTTGCTAAGCATTTTAAACAAGCAAGTGAAACTCCAAGGATAGCATTTGCTCCAAGTTTACTTTTATTTTCGGTTCCATCTAAGGAAATAAGTAAATTATCAATACTTAATTGGTCTGCTTTTTTACCTATTAATGCAGGTCTTATTATATTATTAACATTATCAACAGCTTTTAAAACACCTTTTCCTTCATATCTTTTTGGGTCTTTATCTCGAAGTTCTAAAGCTTCTCTAGAACCAGTTGATGCTCCACTTGGAACTGATGCGGTTGCAGTTATTCCATTATCTAATGTCATGTCAACTTCAATAGTTGGATTTCCTCTGCTATCTAGTATTTCTCTAGCATGAATGTCTTTTATTAACATTTTATCCCCTTCTTCCATAATATTAGTATACCAAAATTTTACCAAATTAAAAAGTAAAACATATTAGTTTTACTTTAAAGTTTACTTTTCTTTACCAAAATATTTCCATTATTTCTTTACTTCTATTTTTGAATAAAATAGTATCCATAAAATCAAGAATTCCTGTAATAATTAGGAATGCCCCAGCTAGTTTAGTTAATGTAAGACTTGCAAATGGATTAAATATTACAAGAATACCTACGATAGCTACTAAAATACCAGTTGCTAAAGTTATTAACCAAGAATCTTCATTTCCTCTTTTTAACCATAATGCATAATTTACTTTACTTGCACCATTAATTATCATATAAAGTCCAAGACATACTGTTACAAATTCTACTACTGTAAATGGATAAATAATAATTACTACCCCTAGTACAGCATATAGAACACCGAACACTAAGCTTAAATTATAAAGTTTTGCTCCTTCACGATGAAAATATTTGTAAATTGAATTAATTCCTTCAAGTAAGAAAATAATTCCTGCGATTATTCCTACCACTTTGTTAGTAAGTTCTGGTACTAATAAAAGTACAACACCAGCTACTACTGTAAGAATTGATGTTAGAATAGAATATGTAATCATTCTTTTGTACATATTTTCAATACTATTTTTAAAACTACTTGCCATTTTTTATCACCTAAGAATATTATACACAATATTATCATTTAAAGCAACATTTTTATAGATTTTACCAGCATTTTGTGGTATAATGTTGTCTTACTTTATATAAAGGAGGAATTTTTATGTTTATAAGAGAAATGTCACTTGCTGAGTTTAAGGAATTTGCAAATACACATTTTATTGGTAACTTTCATGAGTCAATTAACTATGCTTTAATCAAAGCTGAAGAAGGTTTTGAATATGAATTTATTGCATATGGAGCTGATGATATTGTTGGAGCTGCCTTAATTCTTTATAAAAAAATAGGTAACGTTTATTTTGGATATTCTCCACGTGGTTTTTTAATTGATTATTCTAATGACTATTTATTAGAAGATTTTACTAATAAAATAAAAGAATATTACAAAAATAGAAACTTTGCTTTTATAAAAATTAATCCTGAAATAGCTATTGCTAAGTTAAATAAAGATACTATGAATTTTGAATATAATGAAAATTATAAAATTATAGATATGCTTACTAAAAATGGTTATAAAAAGCTAAAAAATAATATGAATTTTGAAGCTTTACTTCCTCGAGTTAATGCTATTATAAAGTTAGATGGTTATGATTATAATAATTTATCTAAAAATACTAGAAATAAGGTTAAAAAAGGAATTAGAAAAGGTTTAATATTAGAAAAAGCTAATCCAGATAAGTTAAATATTTTCTATAAATTTATTAAAAATAAAATTAATAGAGATGAGTATTATTATAATGATTTTTATAATGTTTTTAGTAAAACTTTAGATGTTGATTTAATGTTAGTAAAAGTTGATTATAAAGCTTTTTTAATAAATGCTCAGGAAGCTTATAATGAAGAACTTAGAAGAAATGCTTCTTTTAATAACAAATTAATAACAAATAATAATGCTAATGCTATTAATGCTAAAATGAATTCTGATAAGGCATTACTATCTTATAAAAATGATATCGCTGAAGCTTCTAAAAACTTAAATACAGGGTTGGAAACTTATGTTGCTGGGGCTTTAGTTATTAAACACCAAAATAGAGTTATAATTCAAATAAGTGGATTTAATAAAGCAATGTCTAGATTTAGTCCAAATTACTTCTTATATTATGCTTTGATTAAATATTATCAACAAGAATATAAATATTTGGATTTAAATGGAATTACTGCAGATTTATCTAAAGAAAATCATTATTATGGTTTAAATAGATTTAAAATGGGATTTAATCCAGATGTTTATGAATATATTGGAGAATTTGATTTAGTAATTGATGAAAAACAATATGATAAATTATTAAAAAGTGGACTACTTGCAAAAGAATTTAATAAATAGAAACTATACCATTTTAATTTGGTATAGTTTTTTCTAATCAAATGTTCTTTCACATCTATTCGGTCCTTCATATGTATATCCACTTATTATTGTATCTGATAACCTAACTCCATTTACTGAACAATACGTATGTTGATCAACATAACATGATACAGAACCATCAGAGTCGAAACAACGATTACTAGTTGTATTGTACGAACTATTAATAAATTCTTCCCATGTCATTCCTTCTTCAGCGTAGTAGGTTATATTCTTAAAAGTAAATGTAATTAAAGTAATATCTAATGTTGAAGCATTTACAATTTTATAATCGGAGTTAATTTTTCTTGCATCTTGAACATAAACCTTTATTGCGTATGTAGTACCCTTAGTTAAACCAGAAATGGAAATAATATTACTTGTGCTTTCATTCCATGTTGCACCATTGTCTATTGAATAGTAATATTTACTTATATCAAAAGTACCTTTGGTTGCATTAATTGTTATAGTCATACTTGATAAAGTTATATCACTTGTTATTATTTCATTAATAACAGCTTTTTGAACTGCATCAAAATACACATAACATTTATCTGAAATGTTTCCAGTCATAAGAACTACATTTTTTGTATCATCCCACATAAGTTCCCCACCATTTTCACATTTTGATAAAGTATCATTAAAAATGTATCCATCAGATGGTAATGGCCATTTAGTAGATGAGCCTTTTTCGTATTTTCCACTTCCATATGAAGTTTCTAACATAAAAGACAATGTGCCCGCATTTTTCTTTGTAGTTTCTTTTGTTTCCTCAAAAACATTTTTTGAAGATGTATTTTTATTTGTTGTAAAGGCAATTATGATAATAAATTGTATTAAAATTATAATAATACATAATATTTTTGATACTTTCATATTTACGCCTCATATATTCATTTGCATATATTATACATTTATTATATATTTATTTGCATATATTGTCAATATATTCATTTGGAAATATGAGAAAATTTATATGTGGTGAATTAGTTATGGAATTTTATAGATTTAAAGATATAAGAGAAGATAGGGACTTACTTCAAACCGATATAGCTAAAGTTTTAAATACTACTCAATGCCAATATAGTCTTTATGAAAATGGAATAAGATCAATGCCTATCGAAAAATTAATTATACTTGCAAAGTATTATGATGTTTCTGTTGATTATATTCTTGGTTTAACAAATGAAAGAAAGCCTTATCCTAAGGCAAAATAAAAATCTTAAGACACGAAGTCCTAAGATTTTTTAATTGTTATATTCTTAAATTATTTTAAAATTTCAGATACAACTCCGGCACCAACAGTTCTTCCACCTTCACGGATAGAGAATTTAGTTCCGTTTTCTAGAGCAACTGGAGCAATTAATTCAACAGTCATGTCAACATTATCTCCAGGCATTACCATTTCTACTCCTTCAGGTAATTCAATAACACCTGTTACGTCTGTAGTTCTGAAATAGAATTGTGGACGGTAATTTGAGAAGAATGGTGTATGACGTCCTCCTTCTTCTTTAGATAGAACGTATACGCTTGCTTTGAATTTTGTATGAGGTGTAACGCTTCCTGGTTTAGCTAAAACTTGTCCACGTTCAACGCCATCACGAGCAACTCCACGAAGTAAGCATCCAGCATTGTCACCAGCTTGAGCAAAGTCTAGAGATTTTCTAAACATTTCAATACCAGTAACTACTGTTTTAGTTGTAGGTCTTAGACCAACGATTTCAACTTCGTCGTTAAGTTTTAATTGTCCACGTTCAACACGTCCAGTAACAACTGTTCCACGTCCTGAAATTGTGAAAACGTCTTCAATACTCATTAAGAATGGTTTGTCAGTATCACGAACTGGAGCATCGATATAAGAATCAACAGCAGCCATTAAGTCACGGATACTTTGAGCAGCAGCTTCATCACCTTCTAGGGCTTTTAAAGCACTACCACGGATAATAGGACATTCAGAATCATATCCATATTCTCCTAATAATTCTCTGATTTCCATTTCTACTAAATCAAGTAGTTCTGGATCATCAACTTGGTCACATTTATTCATGTAAACCACGATCTTAGGCACACCAACTTGACGAGATAACAAAATGTGTTCTCTAGTTTGTGGCATAGGACCATCTGCAGCAGATACAACTAGGATAGCACCATCCATTTGTGCAGCACCAGTAATCATGTTTTTAACATAGTCAGCATGGCCTGGGCAGTCAACGTGTGCATAGTGACGTTTTTCAGTTTCGTATTCAACATGCGCAGTGTTGATAGTTATACCTCTTTCTCTTTCTTCTGGAGCTTTGTCGATATCAGCATAATCAACAAATTTTCCAAAGTATTTTGTGATCGCAGCAGTTAATGTTGTTTTACCATGGTCAACGTGTCCAATGGTACCAATATTAACGTGTTCTTTTGAACGATCGAATTTTTCTCTTGCCATATAATAATTTCCTCCTTTTCTTATATTACTATTATATTTTATCTAATGCTTGAAAATTTTTCAAGTATTATTCCTTAATTTATGCTGTTTTTCTTAATTATTTCTTCAGCAATGTTCTTTGGAACTTCTTCATAATGGTCTAAAGTCATGGTGAAGTTACCTCTACCTTGAGAATTTGAACGTAAGCTTGTTGCATATCCAAACATTTCAGCAAGTGGAACCATAGCATTGATTGATAATGCATTTCCACGTGATTCATTTCCTAATGGTTTACCACGACGAGATGTTAAATCTCCCATTACGTTACCCATATATTCTTCTGGAACAACTACTTCAACTTTCATAATTGGTTCTAGAAGTACAGGTTTACACTTATTCTTAGCTTCTTTTAAAGCCATAGAAGCAGCGATTTTGAATGCCATTTCAGATGAGTCTACATCATGGTATGATCCATCAAATAATGTAGCCTTAACATCAACCATTGGATAACCAGCAAGGATACCACCAGCCATAGCTTCTTGTAATCCTTTATCTGTTACAGGTATATATTCACGAGGAACTACACCACCAACGATAGCATCAACGAATTCATATCCTTTTTCAGGATTTGGTTCGAACTTAACCCAAACGTGTCCGTATTGTCCACGTCCACCTGATTGTTTAATATATTTACCTTCACATTCAGCAGCTTGAGTAAGTGTTTCACGATAAGCAACTTGTGGCTTACCTTTATTACATTCAACATTAAATTCACGACGCATACGGTCAACAATAATGTCTAAGTGTAATTCACCCATTCCAGATAGAACTGTTTGACCAGTTTCTGTATCTGTTTTAACTCTTAGAGTTGGGTCTTCTTCAACTAGTTTTTGAATAGCAATGGCCATTTTGTCTTGGTCATTTTTACTCTTTGGTTCAATAGCTATATCAATAACTGGAGCTGGGAATTCCATACCCTTCATGATACATGGATTCTTTTCATCACATAATGTATCTGCAGTTGTAGTATTTTTTAAACCAACTGCTGCAGCAATTTCTCCTGCATATACTTCTGTAATTTCTTTTCTTTGGTTTGCATGCATTTGCAAGATACGACCAATTCTTTCTTTTTCTCCTTTAGTAGAGTTTAAAACATATGAACCTGCTTTTAAAACTCCTGAATAAACACGGAAGAATGAAAGTCTACCAACATATGGGTCAGTCATAATCTTAAATGCTAGTGCTGTGAATGGTTCAGAATCACTTGGATGTCTTAATACATCGTTTCCTTTTGCATCAGTACATTCAATAGCTTCAATATCAGTTGGTGCTGGTAGGTAATCTATAACAGCATCAAGTAAAGCACGTGTTCCTTTATCTCCTAGAGCATCAGCACATAATACTGGGAAGAATCCTACAGATAATGTTGCTTTTCTAATAGCTGCTTTTAATTCATCAACAGTTATTTCTCCACCATCTAGGTATTTCATCATTAAATCTTCATCAAAATCAGCTACTGCTTCAATTAATTTAGTTCTATATTCTTCAGTTTTTTGTACCATGTCTGCTGGGATTTCCATTTCAGTTAATTCTTGTTTTTCAGTTCCATCGTATTTGTATGCTTTTTTAGTAACTAAATCAATGTAACCTTCATAAAATTGTTCAGCACCGATTGGTAACATAATTGGAGCAGCATTAGCACCTAATCTACTTTTAATTGTATCTAATGAATAGTAGAAATCAGCGCCCATCTTTTCCATTTTGTTAGCACAAATCATTCTTGGTACTTTGTATTCATTTGCTTGTCTCCAAACAGTTTCAGTTTGAGGTTCTACACCAGCTTGAGCATCAATTAGAGCTATAGCACCATCTAGAACTCTTAAACTTCTTTGAACTTCGATAGTAAAGTCTACGTGACCTGGGGTATCGATAATGTTTAATCTATATCCTTTCCAGTGACAAGTAGTAGCGGCAGAAGTAATTGTAATACCTCTTTCCTTTTCTTGTTCCATCCAGTCCATTTGAGATTCACCTTCGTGAGTTTCTCCAATTTTGTGTGTAATACCAGTTAAGAATAAAATTCTTTCTGTTGTAGTTGTTTTACCAGCATCGATGTGAGCCATGATACCGATATTTCTTAATTTGTCAATTGAAACGTCTCTAGCCATAGTGCTTACCATCTATAATGAGCAAATGCTTTATTTGCTTCTGCCATTCTATGAGTATCTTCACGTTTTTTGCAAGCTCCACCAGTACCATTTGAGGCATCTATGATTTCGTTTGCAAGATTAATGGCCATTCCCTTTCCATTTCTTAATTTTGCATAATTAACTAACCATCTTAAAGCTAGTGTTTGAGCTCTTTCATCATTTACTTCCATTGGAACTTGATAATTTGAGCCCCCAACTCTACGAGATTTAACTTCTAGAGCTGGTTTGATATTTTCTAATGCCGCATTATAAACTTCTAAAGCTGGTTTTCCAGTTTTTTCAGCAACTATATCAAATGCTTCATATAATATCTTTTGAGCTGTACCTTTTTTACCATCTAACATAATTTGATTTACTAATTTAGTAACTACTTTTGAATTATATATAGGATCTGGTAATACATCTCTTTTAACTGCACGTCTTTTACGCATTTAATTTTCCTCCTATTCTATTATTTTTTGTCTTTTTTAGTACCGTATTTACTACGTCCTTGTTTACGATCTTGAACTCCGTGAGTATCAAGTGTACCTCTTACGATATGATAACGAACACCGATTAAATCCTTAACACGGCCACCTCTTACTAAAACAACACTGTGTTCTTGTAAGTTATGTCCTTCTCCTGGAATATAAGCATCGATTTCTTTACCATTAGAAAGTCTAACACGAGCATATTTTCTTAATGCTGAGTTCGGTTTTTTAGGTGTTCTTGTGCCAACTTTAGTACAAACTCCTCTTTTTTGTGGACTCTTTGCATCAGTTTGTTTCTTTTCTAGAGTGTTAAATCCAACATTTAATACTGGACTTTTACTCTTTCTTGTTTTTTTGCTTCGATTTTTCTTTACTAATTGATTGATCGTAGGCATTTATTTTCGCTCCTTTCCATTAACACACATCCTGGTGTATCGAACATTGTTTTAAACTAGGTTCTACCTAAGCAGAACCCGTCTTTTCAAAATGCAAATATACTATAACATTAATATGATATGTTTGTCAAGAAAAATAATGAATTTTGGGTTAATTTGTTGTGCTTTTTATCACACACTGCTTTTGAACCTATAAAGCTTTTTTACAATTGGATTATAATCTACACCTGATAAATCTTTTTCTTTTTGGGAGGCAATGTATTTTGTTAGATACATGCACTTTACTAATAAGTTATACTCCGATAAAAGCGTTGGCTTGCTATCTAATACAATTACTTCTTTATAGTATTTAGTTAATTCACTTAATAATAGTTTATCTAAGTCTGTACCTAAATTAAAATATATTGCTATATTATTGTAAGTTTTTGATAATGTACTTCTACCATGACAATATGAATACTTATCATGAATTACAGGAATGCCAATACCAGCTTCAACCATCGTAGATTCTAAATATTTGCTTGCTGATAATGTTTCAAAACCTGTAAAGATTTCAAAAGCATCACAATTTACATCAAAATTGTAATCATATTCTTTCGTACTATCAATTATTCTTTGATAATCATTATCCAAATAATAATTTAATAATATTGCACATGGTATTAATGTTGCTGCTAAAGATATAAAACTTTTTTCTTGATCTTTACAAATATAATTTAAACTAATTACACCGTTTTCATTATTTTCCTTACTAGATAACAAATAATGTCTTAAATTGTTATCGAAAGCTAATTCAACGCCAAAGTTTGCTCCAGAGTAACTACATGCTAAAACGTTTTTATAACTGTTCATAAACTCTTTAAAGTATTTTAAATCCCTTGGTTCTACACATTTAGTTATAATCATATTCTTCATAAGTAATATTTTTGATGCAAATGTAGCAACAATGCTAGAACCACCTACCCCCGATACTAATGTTGGTCCTTCAATCATACTTAATAAATAATTTATTTTATCTAAATCAGTATCATTTAAACTATCAACAACCCTATTATTCAATTTTTTGAAATTTTCGTTCATATTCTTTTCCATAAAAAATCCTCCTTAAGTAATTTATATCACTTAAAGAGGAAGTATTTGGTCTACTTAAAAAGTTTCATCTAAAAGTTCCATTTTATTTATTCTTTTAAGTTCAAAATGTCTTAAATCTTGACGAAGTTCGCAAAAGGCTGCACATCCCCATCCAGAATTATATAAAAATAAATCATATGGCCTTATAATTCTATTTAAATTTCCATCGGTAAATGAATAATAATTTATTTTTACTTTTCTTTTTTCTTTTATAGCCTTATTTAATATATTATAATAATTTTTAATATCATCTTTTAATTCAATATTATCGTTTTGAGATTCAAAATAGATTCCATGAACTTTATCAGCTATTATTTGTAATTTTTCTTTATCGTCTTTATTTACTTTTAAGTTTTTTAAAAATTCATAATCTTCTTTAGAAAATTTGCGTAAAGGAATTTTAATACTTTGATTTAAAACATAACCTCCATAAGGTCCCATGATGCTATCTATAAATATTCCTGCTTTTTCAAGTTCTTCCTTGTAACTTCTAACCATTCTTTCGGATACTTCAAGTTTTTCTGCCAGTTCCTTTATATTGTATTTTCTACCATTTTCTAAATATTCAAGCATTAATAAACAATTTGATATTTTTGCCATAATTAGCCCCCATATTTAAATCAAAAGCAGGTTTAAAAACTGCTATATAGTTTATATATTAGATAAGCTGCAAAAAGTAATGCAAGTAGAAGTATACCGCTTAAGACAAGCATTTCTACCAAACCCCAGCCTCTATTATCTTTTAGTTTATTATTTATATTTTTAAGCATGTTTATCACCTGTAAGTGTATTATATTAAATATGATTATAATTGTCAATTTATTAAATTAAAATTTTATACTTGATTTATTAAAATTAATATGGTATATTTTAGTTGTACTAGTACATATAGTACAATGGAGGATAAAAAATGATAGAACTTAAGAATTTAAGTAAAGCTTTTGGGAAAGACAAAAAGGTTATTGAAAATCTTGATTGCCATATTCCTGATAATGCAATTTATGGTTTAGTGGGTGCTAATGGCTCCGGTAAATCAACACTTCTTCGTCTAATATGTAGTATTTATACTGCTGATAATGGAGAAATACTCATAGATGGAGAAAAATCTTATGATAATGAGGAAATAAAGAAGAAAATAGTATTTGTACCTGATGATTTATTTTTCTTTAATGGGTATACTCTACTTGATACAGCAAAATTTTATCAAAGTTTTTATGAAGATTTTGACTTAGAATTTGTTAAAAAAGAAGCTAAATTATTAAAACTTGATATCAATAAACCTGTTGCAAGTTTTTCAAAAGGAATGAAAAGGCAATGTGCCCTACTTTGTGCAATTGCTTGTAATACGAAATATTTATTTTTTGATGAAACATTTGATGGACTTGACCCTGTAGTTAGAAAACATTTTAAAGATTTACTCATAAAGCAAATGACTAAACAAGACACTACAATCATAATGACTAGTCATAACTTAAGAGAACTTGAAGATATTTGTGATAACCTTGGGCTTTTATTTAAAGGTAGTATTCTTTTTGAAGGTGATATCGATAGCTTAAAAACAAATATCATAAAGGTGCAAATTTCTTTAAAGGGAGATTTTTCTAAAGATGATTTTAAAGATTTTGAAATTCTTTCATATAAAAAACTTGGTAATATAGCAACTATAATTATGGAAGATAATAAAGATGTTCGAAATAAATTATCTAAAATGAAACCAATTATTCTTGATTATTTACCACTTACTTTAGAAGAAATATTTATTTATAAAATGGAGGTGCTTGGATATGAATTTAACGAAGTTCTTTAATCTAAAGTTTTTAAAAGAAAATATTAAAAAATCTAACGGCGTACTATTATTTTTGCTTTTTATTATACCTGTATTTAATATTGTTTTTATGTTTGCTAATTTAAAACAAAATAATTATGTTGTTGACTTTATACAATTTAATATTATAAATTATATCGGAGCTTTAATACTTCCTATTATAATTGCATACTCTCTTAACAAATATTTATTTAAGCAAAATAGCGTAGATTTTTATTTATCTAAACCAATTAATAGATGCAAATTATATTTTTCTAACATGTTAGGTGGTTTCTTTCTAATATTTTGTTTAATACTTTTAAATTCAATTATATTTTTATTATTTGGTTTATTTACTAATATGCTTTTACCATTTGCTTTTGTATTAGATTACTTTATTTATTTTCTAGTATTATACTTCTTTGTTTACATAGTTGCTACTTTAGGTATTTCTTTAACAGGTAATTTTATTACAGCTTTAGTTGTTACTATTATTATTATGTGGATGCCAATGGTTGTAAGTTATGGAGATAAAACTTTATACGATAATTATAATCAAACATATTTAAAAGTTTCTAGCTGTGATACTGTAGTAAGCACTTGTGTAAATGTAAATAATGAATACAAATATAAGGTTAGTATCTCAAAAGATATTTCTGCTAGTTTAAGTTTACCTTCAAGTTTTATTCTAAAAAATGAATTTATTGTTATAGATGTTATTAAAACTGTTATTCTTTCTGTAATATATACTTTTCTTGGCTATATCGCATTTAGAAAAAGAAAAATGGAAAATAATAATATAGGATTTGCAAATGAAACTCTTCATTATGTAGTTAAGACAATTACAATTATTCCATTTGCCTTTATAGTTAGCTTATTTATTAAAGAAAAAGACTTATTAACTGGTTCTTTAATTATAATTGTTGCCTTTATTTATTGTATTATTTATGATATATTTACTAGAAAAAATAATTATAATGGAATGAAATCAGTAATCATCTTTATTTGGACATTTGTGTTATTTTGCTTTGTTAATTTTGGTATTATGAATATTTATAGTAAAAATGTAACTTTAGATACTAAAACGCTTACATATAAAAATATTTATGTTGATGATATTGCTTATGAAGTTAATAACTTTACGTTTTTAGAAAGAATAGAACAAGCAAATGATATTATTAGTGAACACTTCTATGTTCCAAATAGTAATAAACATATTATATTAAGTATGCCTAATAGTGATTATAATAAGCTTCATGAAAAAGATTTTGAAGATTATCGCAAGTATGCAAATAACTATAATTATAAACTTGTAAATGGTGCTTATCTTGATTTTAAAAAATTAGATGTATCTAAACTTAATTTTAAAAACATTAAAACTACGAAAGATGAAAATGATATGATTATTGATTTATACTCTTACAAAAATCATAAATTTGATTACTTTAGAATAGCTATTGATGCTAATAAGGATATTTTAAAATATGTTACAAGTTACTTAAATGGTGAATTTATGAAAAATAAAAATAATACTTTAAATGGAGTTTTTATCTCAAACGACAATTCAGATTATAAAGAAAATTCACAAACAATAAGATATATTCTAAATAAATATCCGGATGTTTTAAAAGATTATTTAATTAGACATTATAACGATGATGTTCAAGATGATTATGTAGTTATAGCTTATGGATTTGAAAATATATCAGATAAACTCGAATATTATGTTATAAATGATGTTAATAATTTTCAAGATTTTATAAACAGTTATAAAGATTTATGTTATAATGAAGGTAATTGTCAAAAGGAATGATGTCTAGTGAACATTAGTATTGATTATCAGTCACGAACCCCTATCTATGAGCAAATAGTTAAAGGAGTTGAAAAATTAGTAATTTTAAACGTTTTAAAACCTAATGAACAAATACCATCAATCAGAGAACTTGCTTGTAGTTTGGGAATAAATCCCAATACTGTAAAAAAAGCATATGATATTTTGGATAGTAAAGGCATTATTATTACTAAATCTACCAAAGGAACATTTATAACTGAAGATATTATAAATGCTAAAAATGATAGAACTCAAGAACTATATGATGATTTAAATAATATAATATCTGAACTTAAAAATTATGGATTTTCTACAGAAGAAATTATAGCAAAAATAAAAAGCCACACAAATTAATTGTGGCTTTTAAATTTAAGCTTTTATTTTATAAATTTTGTGTTTTGTACTTGAAATATTTGTGTTTATTTGTTATAGTATTTTTTAAAGAATATTTGTTCTCTGGTGTCTACCTTCTTTCAGGGGCTTTGGCTTATTGAGAGGAGGAATGCATATGAAGAAAAGAGTTTATGTAATTAAGCTACTTAACCGATTATGTATTATTCTGTTAATAACAGCTTTATTGTTGTTAATAATAAAATTAGACATCTGCCGTTAGGCAAATGTCTTTCATGAAATATGGGTAGACATTCAGATACTGAATGTTCCTCTTTTTATTATATGAAGAATTCTCTTCATGTATTCATTTTATCAAATAATGGGAAAAACTTCAAGTGTTTTAAATGTAAAAAAATTAAAAAGAACATCTGCCAATAGGCAAATGTCTTTCTTGAAATCTAGGTAGACATTCAGATACTGAATGTTCCTCATTAAATTTAAGAAGAGAGTTTATATTATTAAATTACTTAACAGAGTATGCGTTATTCTATAATTATCTCTTCTAAGAATGTTGTAGCAAATAATTTAAAATAATCCAATAGAATAAATAAAAAAGCCATCATGGCTTTTTTATTATTTATATCCTTTATCCTTATAATAATTATATAGTTCTTGAAAACGATTAAAGTGTACAATTTCTCTTTGGCGCAAGAATAAAAGTGGCTCTATTACTTTTGGATCTGTTGCTAAATCAATTAAATGTTCATATGCAACTCTAGCTT
>ENA-OPDA01000699-OPDA01000699.1-human-gut-metagenome-genome-assembly--contig:-NODE-699-length-24581-cov-3.798377_pt1 | contig 24581 bp, 28 predicted proteins | sample MGYA00241253_ERZ501486 | MGnify/ENA primary metagenome ERZ501486 (study PRJEB25962, sample SAMEA2042510) | human gut metagenome | biome: human gut; feature: human-associated habitat; material: faeces... | reverse complement strand
CGGAATCTCAAACGGAATCTCCTCATCAATGCACTTTACTTCCCCCGTAGCGATAAACTTCTCATAATAGGAATTATCGTCACCACGGTAAATGATTGATTCGTTTTTATCCTTCTTGATTTTCTTCTCCTTAACTAATTTGGCTTTTTCGGCTCTGATACGTTCAAGAAGTACAGATGCCGGTTCGTCATTAGGGTCTTGCGATACAAGTTTCCCTTGTATCGCCCACTGGAGTATGCTGTTTTTTAATTGTTTTCCGTTCATTGTTCGTAATCTTCTCCTTGTATTCCTAACTCTCCTTTACTCATGGCATTGGCAATATCTATTTTCAGTTCTTCATCATAGTCTTTACTTGTCAAAAAGCTATTGACGATGCGCAACAACAAATCTTGGTCGATATTTGATGCTGCCACATGATAAATGATAGATTCCAATGTACGCATACAAATGCAAGCGTGCCAATAGTAATTATTTTTATGTAAGAAGTATGTACCTAAAGTCAATGCAATACGCTTATTCCCATCATTGAAGAAATGCCCGGAACAGAATCTATACATCAGATAGGTTAGTTTGTCGGCAAAGGTTGGATAGTATAAATCATTTTGCACAAAATCCAATGTAGCACGAATACCCCCTTCGTCACGTACTCCTTCAAAACCGCCATCACTGGCATCAATCATTTTGCCATAGATGTTTAAGGCTTCATCGTAATCTATGTAAATAATTTCCTTACTCATCTTCTGCCTGCTTTAAGCGTTTAAGCACATCTTTGTTATCCGCCAAGATACGGTCAAAATCAATAGACTGGTCACCGATGAATCGTTCAAATTCTTCAGGAGTAACAGCTTGCAGATAATCTGCTATATTACCATGATACGCATCCCGGAAACTGAAATCCCTTGAAGCCATTTTGGTTCTGGCATCATTCAGATAAGGTTTTTGCATTGGGTGTCCGGCAAGTTCATTCACAATACACTCCACCTCGTCAATGGTAAGCAACCTGCCACCATTTTCCTTGAATCGTTCACTGATGGCTGCACCCACTCCGTTTTCAAAAGAAGAGATAACCAATAAAACCTCTGAATACAGCGTGTGTCTAACATTGTCTTTGGAATCCAACTTTAATACTTCTCGGTATTCTTTAGCATTCTCTTTGAATACAGCCTTGTAGATGAAATCCGTAATTTGAGAATACTTGTATGTAGGATGCCCATCCACATATTGATTGATGGCAGAAGTGAGATTTTTACGATAGTTTTCTTCTGCAATTGCAGCAGGAAGATAATGTACATCCCTGCGATTTATATATTTTGTTCCTCCTCCGGTCTTTTCGTTGATGGTGGTAATCACAAAATCCAAGATAAGACTACGGACTTTTTTAGCTTTCTCACTCTCTGTAAGCAGCATACCCATGTCTAAGAATGAGCGAAAATTAAACAATCCGAGCTGGGTCGTTTTGCTCCCGACATTTATGACGGGAGCAAATTGTAACTTTAACTCTTTCAGATGTTTACCTTTACATAAAACATAACCGTTAGCTGCTAATTCATCTGAATGTTTTTCCAAATAGCGTTCTATGGTTCGTTCTTCTACTTCGTAAAAATCAGCAACCATCTTTTTTGTAAAGCGATACTCTCCCTCAAAGAGCATTCCTTCAATGTCAAGATGCTCCTGTACTTTGCTGACCGCAAAACGGTTGTTAAGTACATTTTGTCTTTCTATGTTTGAGATGGTCAAATCTTTCATATCACTTCACAATTATCAGTTACACGATTTTATGTCAATGCCGAGAATCTTTTGAATTTCGGAAAGCGTTTTGTCTATTTCATGGTCGAGTGCAGCACGTTTCTCAAAATACTGTTTGAGCAGTTCTGCTGGAGGGAGTATTTCTTCTTCCTCTTTCGGGAACTTGCATTGGTCAAAATTACAATCCAAGTCTATCAATTGTTGGGCTGTAAATACACGGCTCTTTTCACCCACTTCATCACTTATAATTTCTTTCCTGTCTTTCCACCATTCCTGAATAGGTAGGGTATGCTCCACCTTCATTGGTTTGGTCTTAGAGAAGTGTTTATACCCTTCTGGCATATCCAAGCGATAGAACCATGTCTCTCGTGTATTGAATCCGTCTTCGCAGCCTTCGGCTTCTTCATTATTAAAAAAAAGAATATTGGTTGCAATAGAGGTATATGGGGAGAATATAGAACCAGGCAAACGAATAATAGTATGCAGATTGAACTTGCGGAGTAAATTCTCTTTTAGTGCAAGTTTAGCTCCGTCCGTACCAAACAAGAAGCCATCAGGGATAATCACACCGCATCGACCTCCTGCTTTAAGACGGTACATGATAAGTGCGATGAACAAATCCGCAGTTTCACTTGAGCGGTATTGCACCGGGAAGTTACTTTTTATACTATCTTCCGTGCTACCGCCATACGGAGGATTCATGCCGATAACATCCACCTTGTCGCTTTCCTTGAAATCTGTGATATTTGTTCCAAGCGAATCACAATTTGCAATATTAGGAGCCTCAATATCATGGAGCAATAAATTTGTAATACTCAACAGATACGGCAATGGTTTCCACTCTTGACCTACAACTGCATTTTGCAGTTTTTCTCCATCTTCGGCAGAACGGACACTTTTAGACATATAGTTAAGAGCAGAGGTAAGGAAACCTCCTGTACCACTGGTGAAGTCGCCAAAGGTCTCACCCAATTTCGGATCGAGCATCATGACGATAAAATCAGTCAACGCACGTGGAGTATAAAACTCTCCGGCATTCCCTGCAGACTGTAAGTCTTTTAAGATACCTTCGTAAATATCTCCGAATGTGTGACGGTCGTCTGCATCGTCAAATTCAATTTCGTTTACAATATTGACTACTTGGCGCAGAAGCGTTCCATTCTTCATATACTGGTTCAAGTCAGCAAATGTTTCCTGAACAATACTTTTGGCTCTTGGTGTATTGGCATCTATCGGAAGATTTTTCAAGGCAGGAAACAATTTCTCGTTGACGAAAGAGAGCAGTGCTTCTCCTGTCAACGCTTCGCCGTCTTTCTCGTCTACCGCCCAATTGCGCCAACGTAAATCTTCGGGAATGATAGACTTGTAGTTCTCATCTTTGTACTCCCATGTATCTTCCTGAGTGTCATAGACCTTCAAGAAGAACATCCAAGTCATTTGTTCTATTCTCTGTGCGTCACCATTGATACCTGCATCCTGACGCATGATATTTTGGATTCGCTTTATGATGTTGTTTACTGCCATTTTTAAGCTGATTTATATATTTGATATTCAAGTTCTCTGATGGCTTGTTCAAAAGCGACTTTACCACCGAATAACTTTATGATTTTAGTCGGTTTTCCTATGCTGTTGAAGGGCGGTATTTCCAGAATGTTTGCCTTTTCAAAGTCAAGAATACCATTTTCCGCATACTTTTCAAGAAGTGCCTCCAATACTTCACGGGCTTTGCCTTCATATTTTCCGAAGTAGTTGCGCTTCTTCACATTGTTTGCCCTCTCCTTCCTAGTCAAAGGTGGTTGGTCAAACGCAACGTGACATATCACATCGAAGATGTCTGCATCTTTCAATGCCGGATTCGCTTCACGGACTGCGTCTATCAGAATGGCATATTCCTTTAACTCGTCCATCACAGCTTGCTTGCGTTCCGCTTCTGTCCATGTATGTATAAAGTCATCAAGAGTCTGATAGTGGCGTAATAATTGCTTTCTCGCAAACGACTGAACGCTTTCCGTCCTCATGGTTTTGCCATCCTCTCCCAAAACAGATACTATCTCATGAGCAATACGAATATCCTTTCCATTGATAAGATATTTTTCACGAGACTCAGACACTGTGGGTACTGGGTCATCAATAATTTTGTAAGGCTTAGGCTTTTTCCCTCCTCCTTTGGGTGGTTCAGGGTCGCCATCAAATGCCGGGTCTTTGAATTTTGAGGTAGCATTACGGAAGTCAAGGATCTCCAAATGCCATTTACCTTTGTCTTTTCTAAGCCGTGTACCACGTCCGATAATCTGCTTAAATTCTGTCATAGAACCAATTTCTTTGTCTATGACAATTAAACCACAAGTTTTACAATCCACTCCGGTAGAAAGAAGTTCGGAAGTGGTAACAATCACAGGATAGGGTTCGTCAACACTGATAAAGTTGTCTAACTGTTTCTTACCTTCTTTGTCCTCACCCACAATACGTGTTACATAATAGGGTGATTTCTTGCATAAATCACTATTCATATTGATAAGCAAAGTACGCATTTCGGCAGCTTCCTCAATATCCGAACAGAATACTATCGTTTTTGTCATACGGCCGATGTCGTGTAACATTTTAGTAATTCTGTTAGCTACAACCTTACGCCTTAACTTAATGGCAAGGTCACGACCGATGTTTTGTCTTTGATATAATTTCTGCTCAATTTCCTTGCCTAATAAATCTGTCTCTCCCTCTTCGGGTGTCCATCCTTGCAAGTCAACATTGATAAAGTCGGCAGTAACCCGATAAGGAGCCAAAAATCCATCTTGGATTCCCTGAAGTAGGGAATAGGTATATACTGGTTCTCCGAAATAATCAAGATTATTCGCTCCTTCATCGGCTTTCGGTGTGGCAGTCATACCAATTTGGGTAGCTGAGTTGAAATACTCTAACACTTTGCGCCATGCGGAGTCGTCTTTTGCACTTCCACGATGGCACTCATCAACGATTATCAAATCAAAAAAGTTTGGTTGTACCTCCAAGAACGGATCTGGCTTTCCTTCTTTTCCGACCAATTGATGATACAAAGCCATATAAACCTCGTATGATGAATCAATCTTTTCTTCACCCTCTCCAACAGAAGTTATCTTGGTCATAAACTTCTTGAATGGCTTGAAGTCTTGCACCATCGTTTGGTCAATGAGAATATTACGGTCTGCAAGATAAAGTATCTTCTTCTTTGATCCACTTTTATGAAGCCGATGGATTATCTGAAAGGCAGTAAATGTCTTGCCCGTACCAGTTGCCATTACGACAAGTACACGTTGCTGCCCTCTGGCGATGGCCTCTACTGTACGGTCAACAGCTATACGTTGATAATATCTTGGTTCATGGCTATGGGCATCATAGTAGAACGGTGTTTCTATTATATTGAGCTCTTCAGATGTATAACTCTTGGATGCAAGATAACGGTTATATAGTTCTTCCTCTGTCGGAAATTCCTCTAACTTGATTTCTGTTTCTTTCCCCGTGATAAAGTCATGTTCCAAGAAAGCATCACCATTACTGGAGTACGCAAATTTCAAGTCAAGGATTTGGGCATAATCCATAGCTTGTTGAATGCCACCTCCAACCGCATGTTTATTATCTTTAGCTTCAACTACCGCAATGGGCTTACCTTTATGGTATAATAAATAATCAGCTTTTTTACCCTCTGCCACTGAATGTTGGTTGCCAACAACAAGCACTCGACCATCCGTAAAATAATACTCTTCACGCATGTTTACGCTTACTGCCCACCCCTTTTGTTGGAGTGCAGGAGTAATGAACATAGTGCGTACCTCTTGTTCTTTGAGTTCTTTCTTGTTTATTTCCATGACAATAATTCATTTATGGTTTACACTGCTGACAATCAAATCCTTCACATCAATATTAAGGGCATTGGCTATATCATTAAGCGTTTTAAGGTCTGGTTGAACAGAATTACTACACCATTTACTCACAGTGCAATTGGATTTACCAATCTGTTCTGCAAGCCATTTTCCTGTTTTTTGCTGTTCTGCAAGTACCACTTTTAGTCTATTCAAATTAGCCATGAGGTAAAAGGTTTTAATCTGAGAGCAAATTTATATAAATTGTCTGATAGTGTGAACAACTTCTGATAATAATTATTATATGGAAGCAAAAAACGGATTAAGAGGCTGTTTTAAATTAATTCTATTTTCCATCATCTTCTCTTTCTTTTTGTCGAAAGAACGTTTTCCGTCACCATGACTACAAAGGATTTGGCATCCATCAGACCACAGACGATGTGACCATAAGCCACCATCATCTCCTTGTGGGCTTCATGAATTTGTTTCTCATTCATAAACTCATATTAGAATTAGTCCTCCTTATATCTCTATACATCCAATACGAAAAAGAAAGTTTTACACGGAGTAAAAATCGGTATTTTTAGACTTTTTACAAGCTTCCCAAACAATCGTTGGAAGTATTTAACTAAGCAACAAATAGAAGCAACCTTTTTGAAAGCTTTCCAATGCCTCCACGATGGAAAAAATGCACTTCTATCATGGAAAAATCGCTACCCAGCAGAAAGCTGTCCAAATTTCCGCTCATTTAGTTTCGCATACGCAAATATAATTGTATTTTCTATATAATCATAGAAAATAATGCCATAAAAGCATTTTTTAGTAGATTAATATTTTTGAATTTATATCCTATGTTCTGTTCTAAAGCTGACAAATCTCTATTCTGTTCCATATTCTCACCTCCTCATCAAGTACTATATTACCTCATTTTTTTGCATTTGTAAACAGCATTATAAATTATTAATAAAAAAAGACCAGTTTTGCACCAGTCCTATTATTCGTTATAAATTGCTCATCCAATTAGAGGCCCCGTAAAGAATTCTTTCAATTCTTACAATACTTTTACTCTCATCTATTCTATAAAAAGCTATGTAATTCTTTATAAGTAATCTCCTAATATTTAAATGTTTAATTTCATTATCCTCAATAATCATATATCTTTGCGGAATATATTCTAATGTTCTTATTCTTTCATTTATTAGTTGTGCATATTTTTTTGCAATAGTTGGTTCGTTTAAATTTTTCTTTATATATGTTACAATTTTCTTTAAATCTTCTTTTGCCTTTCCAGACAATTCGATTTCATATTTTTCTTGCATCTGAACCTCCTATTTTATTTTTTCAATATTTCTTCAACTTCATCAAATACTTCATCAATGGAATAAACATTACCACTTTCAGAATCTTTTATGCCTTCCTCTAATTTTTCCTTGAGATCTTTTTTATCCTTTGCAATTAATTCTTTAGGTGCCGTAGCTGTTGCAACTGTATATCTTAAATATTCAATATAGTCTAGAACCTTACTTGAAAGTTCATCTGGTAATGTTTCTATTATATTGCATATTTCTTTTTGTTTAGTTGTCATTTTATCAACTCCTTTATATTTAATACATTTATATTATATCACAGTAAATAGAAGATTTATACTCTTTTCATATTTAATTTTGATAATTTTGACAAGTAAAAAAAAAAGAAAGGTATTTAAACCTTTCAAATTTATTTTATCTTAAGCTACGTGATCCTTTATATAATCAACAACGTCACTTACTGTTACTATCTTTTCAGCATCAGCATCTGGGATTTCTGTATCAAATTCTTCCTCTAGTGCCATTATTAATTCTACTATATCTAATGAATCAGCTCCTAAATCATCTATAAAAGAAGCTTCCATTGTAACTGATGTTTCAGTTACACCTAATTGCTCAACTATTATTGATTTTACTTTTTCAAATATTTCTTCTGAACTCATCTTGTAAGTTCACCCCCTCTCGAATACCTAATCAACTTATACATAAGATAATACAAGTTTTATTAATTGTCAAGCAAAATAAATAAACTTTTCACATTTGCATGTAAATTTCTGCTGAAAACGTGTATTTTAAAGCATTACACGTTTTCGAATGGTCGTTCATTTTTTAAACATCCCACAAATAAGTAAAAATTTTGTTGCCTTTTTTTTATTATAGTGTTATTATTTTTATAGTATTACAAAGGAGAAATTTTATGTATCAAGAAACTTTTGATTTTTATGACTCAACTTCCATAAAAATATATAATCTAGATAAAAAAATAAGATATGAACTTTCTATCTTAGATAGATTGGATCCTATGACAAAGCGTCATTCTGAAAATGTTGGAAATTTAACGGGTAGAATCTGTCAATATTTAAGATTGAATAAGCAATTTACAGTTCATGCAATTATTTGTGGTTATTTACATGATATTGGTAAATCACAAATTCCATACGAGATATTATCAAAAGATGGACCTTTAACCAACGAAGAATTTGAAGTTATGAAAACACACACTACTTTGGGTTATAACATGTGTATGAAGGATTTGCGTTTGCGTCCATATGCAGAAGGAGCTTTATATCACCATGAAGCATTGAATGGAACAGGCTATCCTCAAGGTTTAAAGAAAGAAGATATTCCTTTTGTTGCAAGAATAATACGTGTTGCAGATGAATATGATGCATTGGTTACAAAACGCCATTATAAGACTCACGTAAACATTTCAGAGACATTGAAATTAATGTTAAAAGATGCAAAACCTGATGACATGCACAAAGTTGTTGCTTTAGACCAACTTTCTGAGAATGCACAAAGTGGAAAAATTAGTCCTAAAATTTTAAAATGCCTTTTTAAAATTGTTATTGAAGATACTAAATATGAAATAAGTTGTGTTATTGATTACATTGACTACTTAAAGGAATCTATTAAACGTCTAGAATTGATTGATTCTTACAATATGAAAATGCAAAAATCAACCAGTCAAAAGAAGCGAGAGTATTATAAAGAAGGAATGGTTATGCTATTCCAGGCAGGAGAAAATTTTCAAAACTATCACCAAATTTTGAAAGAATACAGAAATGCTTTTGTAATACGTAAAAAAAGAATTGATGATTTATATAATGAAATTAAAATAATAAAAAAGCTAAAAGTCTAAATACTTTTAGCTTTTTACAATTATAGGCCGAAACTCACTCCTAATGCATTATTAATTTTATGCATAACATTTTCATCATCTATATGACCTATTTTTTCTTTTAATCTGCTTTTATCTATTGTTCGTATTTGCTCTGTTAGCACTATTGATTCTGTTTTTAATTGTGAATTTTCTGGTCCAATTTCTATATGGGTTGGAAGCTTGTTCTTCCCCATTTGAGAAGTTATTGCAGCTGCTATAACTGTAGGGCTGTGTTTATTTCCCATATCATTTTGAATTATTACAACGGGCCTAATTCCTCCGTTGCTCTGAACCAACTACAGGACTTAAATCAGCATAAAACATATCTCCTCTTTTTACTATCATATTATTCACTCCCACTATTTCTATAACTAAGATTTGTTTTTTGATATATTTTAAATACTAGTTTTGAGATAATTTATTTTAATTCTATCTCATTGTATAATATGTAAACTATTACATTTTTGCTATTGTCCATTATTGATAATTTTGTTGGTTTAAGTGTTTTTTTGTCTAAAATTAGCTCCTCTGTGGCTATTTTTTTATCATTTTTTCTTTTTATTTGCATTACTATCTCTTCATTTTTTTCTGTTATATTTCTTTGTTCAGAATTTCGATATTCTTCAATAAAAGAGTTTAACCAGAGAATATTACTTTCGATATATGGATAATTATTATATATTTTTTCTAAATTTAAATTGCTATTCTCTACTATTAATGATGAATCTTTGTATGTTAATTTTACTCCCTTAATAGTATCTGGCTCTAGTACTTCTTGCTCATCATTTTTTTCTTTGTGATTTTGTTTAATTAAGTATTTGTTACTATTCTTATTGCTATTTACGGTAACTTCTATTGTAGCTGTATACTCTTTAATATTTAAAATATAATCTTCAACTTCCTCTAAAGTTTTGTTAAGATTATTATTTCCAATATTTATAGTTTCATAACTTTTTTTAGAAAAAATAATTGAAATTATAACCAGCAAAGTAGCAATGGCTAATATAATAAATAAAAATTTTTTTGACTTTATAAATTTAACATTCATACAATAAAACTCCCAATATATTTAATAATAATATATTGAGAGGAATTATAAATATTCACTATTCTATTTAATATTTACAATTAGACCACAATTTTTAATTTTGTGGTTAAATTGTAAATTTAATTTCGCCCAAAAAGGGGCGTCCCTATTGGGCGAAATATTCTTTTAAGCATTTTCGTACTTCTTCTGCTGTATCCTTTGTGTTTATTTTACTTCTAAAACTGCTGGAGTCTGGCATGCTTTTTGTGTATGCAGAGATATGTTTTCTCATTTCTTTTACTGCTATATTTTCACCTTTTTCTTTTATCTCTAGTTCTAAGTGTTTTAGTATTGTCTCATATTTTTCTTCGTTTGTTGGTTTTGGAATGCAAATGTTATTTTGTAGATATTGTACTGTTTCTCTAAATATCCAAGGATTTCCGAATGCACCTCTTCCTATCATTATGGCATCTACTCCACTTTGTTCTAACCTTTTCTTTGCTATTTCTCGGCTCGTAACATCTCCATTTCCTATTACTGGAATGCTAACACTTTCTTTTACTTGTTTTATTATGTTCCAATCTGCTTCCCCAGAATAGTACTGGCTTCTTGTTCTTCCGTGTACTGTTATTGCTGATGCACCTGCTTTTTCTGCTATTTTTGCAGCCTCTACAACTACAATGTTATCTGCATCCCAACCAGTTCTCATTTTGACTGTTACTGGAGCCTTAGAATTTGCAACTGCTGTCTCTATTATTTGTTTTACTAATTCTAAATTTAATAGTAATCTACTTCCATCACCATTTTTTACGACTTTTGGTGCCGGGCATCCCATGTTAATATCTACAATATCTGCAAATTCACTAACATATTTACTAGCATATGCAATTGCTTCAACATCACTTCCAAATATCTGCACTGCCAATGGCTTTTCTTTATCACAGGTCTTTAATAATAATTTGGTTTTTTCATCATTATATAAAAGAGCTTTTGCACTTACCATTTCTGTATATACAAGCCCTGCATCATTTTCTTTGCAAATTAACCTAAATGGCAGGTCTGTAATGCCTGCCATTGGTGCTAAAAATATATTATTTTCTAGTTCTACATTTCCTATTTTCAAAATTTACCTCGTTTAAATTTTATATATTTTTATTATTTTTCAATCGTTAGTCTATAAATATTGCCTTCTGTCTTCTTCCACTAATATTTAACAAAAGACCTATCATCATTAAGTTTGTAAGTAATGAACTTCCACCATAGCTTACGAATGGTAGTGGAACACCTGTTATTGGTAATAATCCCATTGTCATTCCTATATTTTCTGCCATATGAAATAAAAATATTCCTGCAATTCCTATTGCTATATATGACCCCAAATTATTTTTTGCAGTTTTTGCTATAAATATTGACCTTGTTATAAGCACAACATAAGTTATTATTACTGTTGCAGCTATAATAAAGCCCATTTCTTCTCCTATTACAGCAAATATAAAATCTGTAGTCTTTGGGTATAAGAAGCCTAATTGAGTTTGGTTTCCTTTTAACAATCCCATTCCTAGGAACTCTCCCGCACCTATTGCAAGCTTAGATTGAATAACATTGTATCCAGCACCTCTTGGATCTAAATTTGGATTTAAGAACACATCAATTCTTGTTTTTGCATGCTCTGGTAATACAAAAATATACAATACTGGTAGCAAAATAACAACTAATAAAATTCCGGTAATGATATACCTTTTCTTTATTCCTGCAGCAAACAGTATAAAAATTGTTGCTATTATAAATGTTATTGCTGTTCCATAATCTGGTTGTTTTACTATTAAAAGTACAGGAACTGTAACTATTGTAAGTGCTAATAGTAACCTAGTTGGTCTGCTTATTTGATCTTTGCCTTTTTCCTGTATTTTTGCTACATAAGTTGATAATGAAATTATTGCTATTATTTTTGCAAATTCGGCTGGCTGTATTGATACAGAACCTATTGTAAACCAGCTTGTCGCGCCATTTACGCTTTTCGTGAACATAACGGCAATTAGCGAAATTATCATTAGTACATACAATATTGGAGAAATTTTTGATATTGTATTATAATCAACAAATGTTAGAATTATCATTATTGGAATACTTATAGCAAGCCACATTATCTGCTTCTTAAATTCTTCATATTCTGTGCCTTGCGTTGCTGAAAATAATGCTACTAAACCAATGGCTAATAAAATAACTATACAAACGAGAATTCCCCAGTCCATATTTTTTAATATTTTCTTTCCCATTGAATCTCCTCATTATTCTTCGTTAGATTTATTGGCTGATACTTTTTCTTTACTTTCTTCTGAATCATCTGAATCGTCTGTTTCATCTAGCTCTTCATTATCATCTTCTGAATCAGCATTTTCAGTTTTTTCATCTGCTGCTTCATTCTCTTTGTCAACATCTTCATTGTCATCTTCTTCAGAAGTATTCTCAGTGCTATCGTCTAATTCTTCATCTTCAGAATCGTCTTTTACAACTTTTTCATTATTCTCATCAGAAGTTTTTTCTTCTACAGCCTTTTTTGAATTCTTATCTTCTTCTGTTTTATCTTCCTTTTTAGCATTTTCTTTCTGCTTTTTTTCTTCTGTTTCTTTTTCTATATTTTTTTCTTTTTTCATTTCTTCCCTTATTCCGGCGATTGGAATATTTGCATATAATGCTGGTGCTCCCATTGTGCCATCTTCGTTAGTTTTATTAGTTAAACGCACGTCTATATCTTTCTCATCAACATCTATATACTTCTTAATAACTTCTATTATTTCTTGCCTCATCATGTCTAAGAAATCAGCTGAAACATTTGCTCTATCTTGCATTAAAACCAAATGTAACCTTTCTTTTGCTGTATCCTTAGATTTTGCTTCTATCTGGTCTTTTTTTCCAATCTTTTTAAAGAAATTAATTACGTTCTCAAACATTATGTACCCTCCACTATTTTTTTCTGAATATGCCTTTTATTTTGGTAAAAAATCCTTCGTCTCTGCCCGGAATTGTAACATCAATATTTTCACCAAGAATTCTTCTTGCAATTTCTAAATATGCTTTTCCTGATGGAGCTTTTTTGTTTATTACTGCAGGTTCTCCTTTATTTGTTTGAGTAATTATAAACTCATCGTCTGGCACAACGCCTAAAAGATTGATTGATAGTAAGTCAACAATATCGTCAACATCCATCATCTCTCCTTTTTTAACCATGTTTGGTCTTAATCTATTTACAATTAGCTCTGGATTTCTAATCTCAGACGCTTCTAATAATCCTATAATTCTGTCTGCATCTCTGATTGAAGATATTTCTGCATTTGTTACTACTATAGCTCTGTCTGCACCCGCAATTGCATTTTTGAAACCTTGCTCTATTCCAGCAGGGCAGTCAATTATAATGTAGTCAAATTCCTCTTTTAGTTTGCTAGTTAGTTCTTTCATTTGTTCTTCATTTATAGCACTTTTATCTCTAGTTTGAGCAGCTGGTAATAGGAATAACTGTTCAAACCTTTTATCTTTTATAAGGGCTTGTCTTAGTTTACATTTTTCTTCAACAACATCTACTATATCGTATACTATTCTGTTTTCTAGTCCCATTACAACATCAAGGTTTCTAAGGCCAATATCAGTATCTACTAATACAACTTTTTTTCCTTTTAGGGCAAGAGCAGAACCAAGATTTGCTGTTGTAGTTGTTTTTCCTACTCCACCTTTTCCTGATGTTATTACTATAACCTCTCCCATAGAATCCTCCATTTCTTACTAACTCTTATCAAATTCACAAACTTTTTATAGATTTTTTAATCCATAATTTTCTACTAATATATTATACGCAAATGGGCAAAAAGTCAAGTAAAATTGGGCATTTTGTGAAATTTACAATTTTGATAGGAATGATAATTTGAAGAACCTTATTTTAATAGTAGAAATAAAAAAAGCACCTAAAATAAGGAACAAATTTCCAAATTTTAGGTACTTTGATAATTTTTCTTTAACGCTTAGAATATCTTACGTATATGTTTGCTCTTTAGTTGCTTTTTTCAATTTTTTGACCGTTTATAACTCAAAAATTGATACCGGATTACTTTTTATAGATTTTCAGACAGTGTATTATATGTTTTTTGTCAAGTTAATTAACAAAGAAACACAAATCTTGACAGGGTCTAAAATTTGTTTGAACTTTTAGATTTTACCCTAAACGTTGTTTTTTATTATACTTTTACATTAGGTTTAAAAAAACGGAACTCCAGTCTACCAAAGTGCAACTCGAAAGCCTAGAAGACTGTAACCATCGTTTGCATTAGCGCTACCACGACGAGCTGCAGGACCACCCTCCCCATAGAAATTAGCACTACCACCTCGTCCCGCACAAGGACTATTATCGAGAGAAGTTTTTTCCAAAGTGAATTCAGACACATTCCCAGCTATATCATAGATGTTCATTACTTTATTTTGCTCAGATGTTCCAGTAGTTACTAGTATGCCTTTTCCATCTGAAGATTGTGTTAATTTATTTCTACTTGAATCTACAAAATTTGCAGTTTCGTTTATTGATAGAATCCATGTCGAACTATTAAATGAATAATTTGAAAATACAGCATATTTCCCTGTTTGACTTAATTGGAATGCTGAATTCATATAATTTCCTATTGTTGTACTATTGGATGTTAATATACTTGCCGAAGTTACTTTTGTTTTGTCTTTGCTCATAAATGCTAGTACTAAATCCCATTGTAATCCAAACATCAAACTACTTGTTTTATTCCCTGAATTTGCACCCTTTGCTAAATTTTGTGCCTGAGTTCTCGTTACATATGTGTATGGATATACATCCGCTTTTGATAATGGTATTGACATTCCTTCTATTGTGTATTTTCCATCCGAATTTGTTGCTGAATTACTTTTTCTACTTTCTGCTATTCCAGCCTCATATCTTCCTACATAAAACCCACCATTTTGATAAACGCTTTTTAACATTTTCTTTTTTTGTGCATAATATTCATTTTCTGTATACCATCCCTCATTACCATTATCCGCTACCCAGGTATCTAAATATGTTGTTCCATTTCTGTATACACTTGTATATGTGTGTAAATCATTTTCTATTTTACTGTATTCATCATCTGTAAAGCTTACAATGTTTAGCCCCGCTGTTGGATATACATCTTCATTTTTAGGTACTTCTACCCAAACATATTGATTTCCATCTGAATCTTCTATTACAAGTCCATTGCTTAAATCAGTTCCAGAAACTCTTTTAAAATCACTACTTGGAAAATAAGGTTGTGTTTCAGCAGTTCTTGGTAATCCAGTAACTTCTTCTCTAATTTCATCTAAATTATTTAGTGGTTTTTCATATGTTTCTCTAGCAGTTAACTCACTTTTTAATTGTGTTTTTCTATTTGTAGAAGCTACCATATAAGCTGTAGATAATATTATAGAAAAGAATAAAGCTGTAACGGTAACAATTGTAGTAATTGAACCTTTATTATCTCTCAAATTTTTTTTCATTTGAATCCTTCTTTCTTTATTTAGTACTTATATAATATAATAAATTCAATAAATAAGTCAATAAATTTTCTATATTATTTGCCGAATTGTCGTTCACTTTTCTTGACATGTGAGTCAAATAAGAATATACTGAACGTATTAGTTTTGTACTACTTTTATAGTTTTACCAATTATAGAAAATTTATAATTTTAGTACAGCATAACTTTTAAGAAAGGAGATTTTTTTGAGTGAAAAATTTAGTAGAAATTAGATGGCACGGTAGAGGTGGTCAAGGTGCTAAAACAGCTTCTCTTTTACTTGCAGATGCAGCATTTAACACTGGTAAATATATTCAAGGTTTTCCTGAATATGGTCCAGAGAGAATGGGAGCTCCAATTACAGCTTACAATCGTATTAGCAACAGTCCTATTGTTATTCATAGCAATATTTATGAGCCTGATTATGTTGTAGTTGTTGATGATACTCTTATAGAAACTGTTGATGTAACTGCTGGTCTTAAAGAAACTGGAGCCATAGTAATAAATACAGTAAAAGATGCAGATTATTTAAAGAAAGCATTAAAAGGATATAAAGGTGGAATTTATTGCATAGACGCAAGGAAAGTTTCTGAGGAGGCTTTGGGAAGATATTTTCCAAATACTCCAATGCTTGCTGCTATTGTTAAGGTTGCAAATATTATGGATGAAAAGGACTTTCTAAATGATATGAAAGGTTCATTCAAGCATAAATTTGCAAAAAAGCCTGAAGTTATAGAAGGAAATATGAAAGCCTTAGAAATGGCTTTGAATGAAGTTAAGAAGATTAATTAAGGAGGTAAGATTGAAAAATAATTATAATTTTGGCTACGTCAAATTTCATTTAAAATGCGGTTACATACACCACGTATGCGTCCTTGCCTTTTAAATTCATTTTCCTTGCCAAAATTTAATTCTTTTCCAATCGAATTTATACATTATAAGAAAGGATTGTGATAAAAAATGTCAAAAATGCATATAGATAAAAATACCCCAGCAGATGAATTAACACCAGGCGGAATTATTTATCAAGCTGGAAATGCTAGAGAATTTAAGACAGGTGACTGGAGAAGTATGTACCCAGTATGGATTCCAGAAAAATGCACACAATGTGGATTGTGCTTTCCTGTTTGCCCAGATGACTCTATCCCTGTTAATAAAGAATGTAAAAGAGAAGATTTTGATTACGATTATTGCAAGGGATGTGGAGTTTGTAGCAAGGTTTGCCCTTTCGGTGCAATAGAAATGAAGGAAGGAGTTGGAAAATAGTATGAGTATAAGAGAACGTTTAAGTGGAAATGAAGCTTCAGCAGTAGCTATGAGACAAATTAACCCTGATGTTGTTGCAGCCTTCCCTATTACCCCATCAACGGAAATTCCACAATACTTTTCAACATTTGTTAGTAACGGACAAGTTGATACAGAGTTTGTAGCAGTTGAGAGTGAGCACAGTGCTATGAGTGCTTGTATAGGTGCGGAAGCTGCTGGTGCAAGAGCTATGACGGCAACATCTGCAAATGGATTGTCTTTCATGTGGGAAATGCTTTATATAGCTTCTGGTTCAAGACTTCCAATAGTTATGTCTTTGGTAAACAGAGCCGTTTCAGGTCCTTTAAACATACACAACGATCATTCTGATGCGATGGGTGTACGTGATGCTGGATGGATAATGCTTTTCTCTGAGAATAACCAAGAGGCATACGATAATTTAATAATGGCACATCAAATTGCCGAAAATAAAGATGTTTTACTTCCTTTAATGATTTGCCAAGATGGATTTATTACATCTCATTCAATAGAAAATATTGAGCTTATCGAAGATGACAAGGTTAAAGAATTTGTTGGTACATATAAACCGGAACATTATTTATTAAACCATGATGAGCCTGTTGCAATGGGTCCAATGGATTTACAAGCATTCTTGTTTGAGCATAAATATCAACAAGCAGAAGCTATGAGAAACGCAAAAAAGGTTATTCTAGAAGTTGCTGATAGATTCGAAAAAATGACTGGAAGAAAATATAGCTTCTTCGAGGAATATAAATTAGACGATGCTGAAATTGCAATAGTTTGTATGAACTCTACAGCAGGCACAACAAAAGCTGTTGTAGACGATTTGAGATCAAAAGGAATTAAGGCTGGTCTATTAAAGGTACGTGTTTACAGACCTTTCCCAGCAGAAGAAATTGCAAAAGCATTGTCACACTTAAAGGCTGTTGCAGTTTTAGATAAAGACGACAGTGTAAACGCTGCTGGGGCTCCCCTATTTACAGACGTAACATCTGCAATGTATGCAAATCAAGTTGCAAATGTTCCAATGGTAGACTACATGTATGGAATTGGTGGTAGAGATACTACTACAAAAGACATTGTAAGTGTATTCGAGGATTTACAAGAAATTATTAAGACTGGAAATTTAGGAAACCCTTATAGATATTTAGGATTACGTAAAGGAGGGAAATAAACAATGGCATATAATTTAAAAGAAATAATGGCAACTAAGCCATCAAGATTTACTGCTGGACACAGAATGTGTGCTGGATGCGGTGCTCCTCCTGTTGCAAGAATGATTATGAGAGCATTACACGAAGGTGACCACGCAGTTGTTTCTAATGCAACTGGATGTATGGAAGTTTCTACATGTATTTATCCATATACAGCATGGACAGATTCTTACATACACACAGCTTTCGAGTGTGCATCTGCTACATGTTCTGGTGTAGAAGCTGCATATAAATCTTTAGTAAAGCAAGGAAAATTAGTAGAAAAAGACGGAGAAAAAACAAAGTTCATAACATTCGGTGGAGACGGTGGAACTTATGATATAGGAATTCAATCTCTTTCTGGTGCAATGGAAAGAGGTCATGATATGACATATGTTTGCTATGATAATGGCGCATACATGAACACTGGAATTCAACGTTCATCTGCAACACCAAAATTTGCAGACACAACAACATCTCCAGCTGGAACTGTTATTCCTGGAAAGATGCAATCTAGAAAAGATTTAACACAAATAATGGTAGCACACCATTTGCCATATGTTGCTCAAACAGCAGCATTTGCAAACTTCAAAGATTTATATGAAAAAGCTGAAAAAGCAATATACACAGAAGGTGCAACATTTTTAAATGTTTTAGCTCCATGTCCACGTGGTTGGGGCTATGCAACAGAAGATTTAATGAAGATAAACAAACTTGCAATAGACACCTGCTACTGGCCATTATACGAAGTTGTAAACGGCGTATACAAAATAACATACAAGCCAGCAAAAAAATTACCAATAGAAGAATTCTTACGTCCACAAAAATGTTTCAAGCACATGTTCAAACCTGGAAACGAATGGATGATAGAAGAATTTCAAAAAGAGGTTGACAAAAGGTGGCAAGAGTTGTTAAACTTAGAAGAGATGACAAATATCGCCCAATAGGGACGCCCCTTTTTGGGCGAAAAGAAAAGGTGGTGAAATTCATGGCATATAAAATTACAGATAAATGCATTGCTTGCGGAGCTTGTGCAGCTAACTGCCCTGTTTCTTGCATTTCTGATAAAGGAAGCAAATATGAAATTGATCCTTCTATGTGCATAAGCTGTGGAACATGCGCTCAAGTATGTCCTGTTGGTGCTCCAGAAGAGGAATAAAATTTATATACTAATTAAGAAAAAAATCTCCAATATCTATAAAATTTCAAAAGATACTGGAGATTTTTTATTTTTTTAAATTTTTAATTGTTCGCTTGTTTTTTATAATTTGTCAAATAAAAGTTTTATCAATAAATAAGAAAATATTGCCAATTTTCCACGTTTTGCTCTCCATACATTGATATAATCACTAAAAAATGATATAATTGGTTTTAGTTCTTTTGGCTCACTTGGAGCCATGAATTATGTTCGACTTTACAAAAATAATTTTAGGAGGTCAGAAAATATGTTAAGAACCATTACCCAGAAGTGTCCGTCTTGCGGATATGTGTTTGTTGAAAAACAGCACATTGAAGTTCAAACAGTGTCCGTAGAAAAGCGGTATACACATAGGCCCGTTCGAAATCTAAATCCTATCCGTGGAAAAGAAATCATAAGACACGATTATTTGGAAGGTGACGAAGAGTTCAAAGAAATCTTTGTTAAAGGTTCCTTGGTTCCTCACTCTACGCAGTATCCGGAAATGAAACTTTTAGTTTGTCCGAAATGCGGTACTGTTTTAGCTCCTTGGATAGCTATGAAAACGGAAGAAAGTGAAGAATAATACGTTCTTAACGTCCACCCCAGCCAGTAGAAATTTTAACATTCCTGCTGGCTGGGGTGGTTTATGTAACAATTTAATTGTTTCTCTTTTCATTTTCTTCTTTTTCTATTATTTTGTCTCTTTTCTCTAGTTCTTCTAATTTTTGTAATTCTTTTAAATTAGCCATTTCTTCGCTATCCACTGTATTATCAATACTATCTTTATCATTTCCACTTGCATTCTTTATTACTTTTACATCTTTTGCTGGATATGTTTTGTATGTTGTGATATCGTCTTTCCTAAATTGTACCTTTATTGCTTCTTTCAATACCTCTTGTGTAACAACAGTTCCTTCTCCATCTTCTGTTTTTACTATTGAGCCTACTTTTGGCAATTTTTTTATTTTGTCTTCATATACTTCTTGCTCATATTTCAAGCAACACATTAATCTTCCACAATTTCCAGATATTTTCGATGGATTTAGAGAAGCACTTTGCTCTTTTGCCATTTTTATTGATACCATGTCGAAATTATTTAAGAATGAGCAACAGCATAGTTCTCTTCCACAAACACCATTTCCACCTATTTTTCTAACTTCATCTCTTACCCCTATTTGTCTTAGCTCTATTCTTGTTTTGTAAATAGCTGCTAAATCTTTTACAAGCTCTCTAAAATCTACACGTCCATCAGCTGTAAAATAGAATATTATTTTACTATTGTCAAACTTATATTCTACATCTACTAAGTTCATGTCTAATTTGTGTTTTTTTATTTTTTCTTTGCACACCTTCATTGCTTTTTGCTCTTTTATTTTGTTGTCTTCTACTCTTTTTAAATCTCTATTATTTGCAAGTCTTACTATTCTTTTTAGTTCTGTTGAAACCTTATCGTCTGGAATCTGCCTTTTATTTATTACAACTTCTCCTACGTCTTCTCCCATTGTAGTTTCAACCACGACTTTATCTTTTAAGTTTAATTGTATGTATCCTGGATCAAAGAAATAAACTTTACCAGGCTTTCTGAATCTAACTCCAACTATTGTTTTCATCTATAGTCCCCTTTCTTAAATTTAGTTGAAAATAATTAAATTATTTTTCAACCGTTTCCTCCCACAATTTCAACACTAAATTATCTATACACATATCATAATTATTATTCAAAACTATTCTATTTTTGGTGTTTTCTATTATTGCTATTAAATTCAAAAATTTTACTCTGTAATCTTTATTTTTGTTGATATATTCATAAATTATTACTATCATATAGTCTAATAAATCATTGATAATCTCTTTTGATTTATATAATATTTCGAATTGGCTTAACATTTTTACTACATTTGGTATTTTCCCATTTAGAAAATTGTTAGTTGTACTTTCTACTGCATTGTATTCTTCTAAATTTTCATTTACCTTCATTAGCTTTCCAATGCTTCCGTTACACATCTTTAGCAAATTTTCACTTGGCACTTGCATTCCTTGTACACTATTTATGTATGAGATTAAATCACTCGTTTCAAGATTATTAAAACTTATTTTTAAGCATCTAGATTTTATTGTGTTTAACAATTTATTTTCGTTTGCCGTTATTAAGATTATCATTATGTATTCAGGTGGCTCTTCTAACGTTTTTAATAGGCTATTTTGAGCCTCTTCTGTCATCTTATCACTATCATTTATTATAAATACTTTTTTTCTCGACACAATTGGTTTTGTATACACATTTTCTTGCATCTCTCTTATCTGTGCTATTTTGATAGAATTTCCATCAGGCTCTATCAAAACGAAGTCTGGGTTGTTTCCTGAATCAAATTTTACACACGAACTGCAATTATCATTTTCAGTTTTATTATTCAAGCATAAAGCCATTTTAGCAAGTTCCTTTGCAAATAACTTTTTTCCTATTCCTTCTTGCCCTACAAATAAATAGCTGTGCGATAATGTATTATTTTTTATATTATCTATAAATTCTGATTTTATCTTTTTATTTCCAATAATATTTTCAAAACTCAAGTTTTTATCTCCTATTCAGCTTTTTTTATAGTTCCAAATTTATTTAATGGCCAAAATCTTATAGTAACTTTTCCTTCTATTTTTTCTAATGGAATACAACCAAATCTTCTGCAATCTGCTGAAACGCTTCTATTATCTCCCATCGCAAATACGTAACCTTCTGGAACTACTATATCTGTAAACATTCCACCATAAGCTTCAGTTTTCACATTTGAATTTAAGTAAGCAGATTCATCTAGTTCTTCACCATTAATATATACTTTTCCGTCCATTATTTGTACATGCTCACCTGGCAAGCCTATAACTCTTTTTATATAGCTCGTCTTTCCCCATTCTAACACATAATAGGCGAACTTAGAAAATATATTTGTTGGCACTTTATCATATATTGCAACTGGATTACTTAAATCTACTTTATCTTCTCCAATGTATGTAACGCTTGGTTGTTCAAATGTAATTATATCTCCTCTTTTAGGAAGTTGCTTTCTTGTTCTTGGTATTCTGTTTAGTACTAACCTTTCCCCTTGCTTTAATGTAGGATACATTGAGTCCATCTGAACTACTGTTGGAGTTCCAACATAATATCTTATTAATAATGCAAGTACAATTGCTATTACTATGCATTCAATCCATTCTAATATATTTTTTAATTTATCACTCATTTTCTGTTCCTTTCTTTACAGCTGGAATTCTAATTACTACTTCTGTTCCTTTTCCCAATTCACTCTTAATGTCTATACTTCCATTGTTTTGTTCTATTATCTCTTTTGCTATTGATAGACCTAGTCCTGTTCCACCCATTTCTCTTGAACGAGCCTTATCTACCCTGTAGAAACGTTCGAACACTCTTGCTAAATCTTCTTTTGGAATTCCAATTCCATTGTCTATTACTTTTATGTAGGCATCATTATATACAAAACCGACATAAATTTTGATAATTCCTTCTTCTTGCGTATATTTCACAGCGTTAGATAATACGTTTAAGATTACTCTTTCTATTCCATTCTTGTCTGCTTCTATTGGTGGAACATCGGCTGTAACGTAACATTCAACATTTTGTTTTTTCTTTTCTATTTCTATTGCTAGTTTCTCTTGGCATTTTTTTGCTATCTCACCTAAGTCAAATGTTGTAACCTCTCTTGTCATTCTGTTTGTATCATATCTTGAAAGTGTTAGTAAGTCGCTTACCAAATCTGCCATTCTTCTGCCTTCAGACGAAATTACAGATAAAAATCTTTGCTGTGTTTCTTTGTCGTAATCTCCGTCTTGTAATGTGTCTGCATAACCAATTATCGATGTAATAGGTGTTTTTAATTCATGAGATACATCTGCAACAAATTCTTTTCTCATATCATCTAGCTTAACATGCTCTGTAATATTTTGAATAACAGCAATTATTCCAGATGATAAATCATTTTCATCTTTGTATGATGCTAAGAAAACGTTTATAGTTTTATCTCCAATTACTATTTTCTCTTCAGCAGTATTATCCAGGTACAAAATTGCATCCATTTTTATATTTGCATCAAATCTGCTAAAAATTTCTTCAAAATTTGATTCTTTATCAATTTTTAGAAGTGCCTTAGCGGCAGGATTTATATGCATTATATTACCTTTTTCATCAAAGGCCACTATGCCATCATTCATGTGTAATAAAATAGCTTCAATTTCTCTTTTTTGTCTATTTACTTCATTCAATTTTTGGTTCATTTCCACATTCATAACACTAATTATATTTATAATAGAATCTAATTCTGTTTTCTTTTTTCTTCTTTTCTTAGGGTTTAACTCTATAAGTTCAACACTCTCACCATTTGCCAGTTTTTGAGCATTTATTATCATTTTATTTAACGGCTTTACAATAGCCTCTGAAATAAATATTCCGACAACAATTACAATGCAAGAAAATACTAATATTGTTCCTAATATTAGTATTTTTGCTTGGTTCATTTGAGTATCCGTAATATTTATTAAATCTTGAGAAGTTACATATTCCGAAGTTCCTATAAAGTCTTGAGTTTCACCTACTATCCCAGCAAAAAAAGCGCCCATTCCAATTATTATAATTGTTCCTATTATAAAGAATATCAATAATATTTTATTTTGTAATTTTTTCATCATTAATTCCTTTTATTTAGAGGCTAGATAGTATCCAATCCCTCTTTTATTAATAATAATTTTTGAATTCTTTGTGCTGTCTCCTAGTTTTTCTCTAATTCTACAAACAGTTACGTCTACAGTTCTTATGTCTCCATAGTACTCGTAATTCCATACTTTTTCAAGTAGAACTTCTCTTGTAACGGGAACTCCAGGTTGCATTGCTAAGAATTTAACAAGCTCAAATTCCTTTGGTGTAAGCTCTATATGCTTTCCTGCCTTTGATACATTCTGGTTTTTCGTATCGATAGCTATATCCTTAAAGGTGAGCTGCTGCTCCATCTTATTATAACGTCTTAGCACTATATTTACCCGGGCTAAAAGCTCAACAATCTCAAAAGGCTTTACCATATAGTCCTCGGCACCGGACGTGAGACCTCTTAGCCTGTCATCTAAAGTGGCTTTTGCTGTGAGAAATATCACAGGTATGCCAAGCGGCTTTATGTATTCCATAAGCTCAAAGCCGTTTAACTTCGGCAGCATTACATCAAGTATTATCAGGTCAAAATTTCTCTCCTCCAGAATGTCTGCTGCCTCCATACCATCAAAGGCACAGGTGCAGCTATAGCCTGCTTTCATGAGATTTAATCTGATGAGGTCTGATATCGGTTTTTCGTCTTCTACTATTAGTATTTCTATCATCATATTCCTTCTAAAACTTTATTATCCGTAACTATTATCCTTTATAAATCTTTGCATATTCTTCTTTTGCTGTCAATCCTAAGGATTATATATTCAGCCTGTATTATGCATGGCTGTTTATATATTAGCAGATACTTGTATCTAAAATGTATCAGTCGCAAGCAATTACATACGAAAAATCCGCCATGCATACACTGCATGACGGATTA
>ENA-OPDA01000698-OPDA01000698.1-human-gut-metagenome-genome-assembly--contig:-NODE-698-length-24581-cov-4.395784_pt1 | contig 24581 bp, 18 predicted proteins | sample MGYA00241253_ERZ501486 | MGnify/ENA primary metagenome ERZ501486 (study PRJEB25962, sample SAMEA2042510) | human gut metagenome | biome: human gut; feature: human-associated habitat; material: faeces... | reverse complement strand
TACAGAATGCCTGAAGACCTTCACCAATAGCTGCAGCAGCTTCTGAAGCCTTTCTAGCACCCTTCTTGATTGCGATAGCTGCACCTACGATGTAAGCCCAGCAAGCGTTTTCAAAACAGATAGGCTGAATGCCCTTTACCATGTTGTATACATCTAAACCAGCATCTTTAGTAATCTTCTCAGCTTCTTCTATAGATGAGATACCATAGCTGTTAAGTACAGCGTTGATCTGGTCAATTCTTCTCTCATATGATTCAAATAATGCCATTATATTCGTCCTCCTTACTTAACCTCTTCATCTGTTCTAGGATCAATAATCTTAACTGCATCAGCAACACGACCATACTGTCCAGCTGCCTTCTCATATGCTGTGTTAGGATCATCACCCTTCTTAATGAAGTCTGTCATCTTACCAAGGTTAACGAACTTATAACCAATAATCTGATCATCCTTATCAAGAGCGATACCTGTTACATATCCCTCTGCCATCTCTAAGTAACGTGGTCCCTTTGCAAGAGTACCATACATAGTACCAACCTGTGAACGAAGTCCCTTACCAAGATCCTCAAGACCAGCACCAACTGCTAAACCGCCTTCTGAGAAAGCACTCTGTGTTCTACCATATACAATCTGTAAGAATAATTCTCTCATAGCTGTGTTAATAGCATCACATACTAAGTCTGTATTTAAAGCTTCCATGACAGTTAAGCCTGGTAAGATTTCAGCTGCCATAGCTGCTGAATGTGTCATACCTGAACATCCGATAGTCTCAACTAAAGCTTCCTGAATGATACCTTCCTTAACATTAAGAGTAAGCTTACATGCACCCTGCTGAGGAGCACACCAGCCTACACCATGTGTAAAACCTGAAATATCTTCAACCTTCTTATTCTGTACCCATTTACCTTCTGTTGGCACTGGAGCTGCTCCATGATGAACGCCCTGTGCTACTGGACACATATTCTCTACTTCCTGTGTGTAAATCATCTTATTACTCCTTTCGTAATTCATAGTGTTTACTATAAATGAAACGACGGCCAGAAGCCGTCGTCCAAGCCTTGACTATTTTCTCACAAACTTTTGCATTAGTCAATGTGAGACACAACATTTTTACATTAATAAAACAAAAATTTCACATAATTATCTCTTAGTTACTACTTCGCCCTGCTTCTTATATATAGAACCTGCCGGAATAAAGCCTCTTACGCTTGAAAGCGGATAAATATTACTCTCTCTTCCAACAATTGTTCCAGGATTAAGTACGCTGCCACAGCCAACCTCAACATTATCTCCAAGAAAAGCACCAATCTTTTTGATACCTGTATCAATATTGCAGTCAGGTCCTTTAATAGTAATAAGCTTCTTGTCAGACTTAACATTAGAAGTTATAGAGCCCGCTCCCATATGAGCCTTGAATCCAAGAATTGAATCTCCAACATAATTATAATGTGGAACCTGTACCTTATTAAAAAGAATTACATTCTTAAGCTCAGTTGAATTACCAACAACAGCGCCTTCACCTACAATAGCTTTTCCACGGATAAATGCACAGTGTCTTACCTCTGCATCTTTACCGATAATTGCAGGTCCTGCAATATAAGCTGATGGAAATACATTTGCAGTTCTGTGAACCCATATATTCTCCCCACGCTTCTCATATTCATCTTCTGGCAGTGAATTGCCAAGTTCTACAATAAAATCACCAATCTTTGCAAGTACTTCCCATGGATATGTACAGTCTTCAAATACCTTTGCTGCAATAGTCTCATTAAGGTCATACAGATTACTTATCTTTAATGCATCATTATTCATATCAAATATCCTCTTTATATCAATTATTCAACAGTAACAGATTTTGCAAGGTTTCTTGGCTTATCTACATCGTTACCCTTAAGAACTGCTGTATAGTAGGCAATAAGCTGTAATGGGACTGCCGCAACCATAGGCATAAGAAGCTGGTCTGCCTGTGGAAGCTTAATAACAATATCTGCCACTCCATCCTCAATATCAAGCTCTGGTTCTGCAATAAGCACTACAAATGCTCCTCTTGACTTAACTTCCTTAATATTACTTATAGTCTTTTCCTCAAGATTCTTCTGTGTTGCTATTGCAATTACAGGCATCTGTTCTGTAATAAGCGAGATAGTTCCATGCTTAAGCTCTCCTGCTGCATATGATTCAGAATGAATATAAGATATCTCCTTTAACTTAAGAGAACCTTCCATACTGAGTGCATAATCAAGACCTCGTCCTATATAAAGAAGACTGTCTGCATTAATAAGCTTGGATGCTGCAAACTGACACTTACTCTCAAGTGCAATGGCTTCTTCAATAACCTCAGGTATTTCTTCAAGCATCTTAGTATATCTGCTGCATTCTGCCTCATCCATCTTACCATTAGCATAAGCTAATTCAAATGCAATTAAATACATAATTGATACCTGAACCATATATGCCTTCGTTGAAGCAACTGAAATCTCAGGACCTGCATGTGTATATACAACCATATCTGCTTCTCTTGCAATTGATGAACCCTTGACATTAACAATTGCCATAGTATCAGCACCTGCCTGTTTTGCAAGTTCAAGTGCAGCCTTAGTATCAGCAGTCTCACCTGACTGTGATATAACAATCATAAGGTCATCTTCATTAATAAGAGGATCTCTGTATCTGAATTCTGATGCAATATCAACAGTTACAGATACTCTTGCTATCTTTTCTATTATATATTTACCGACCATTCCGGCATGCATTGCAGTACCACAGGCAACAATATATATATTCTTATAATTCTTTAACTTATCAGGATTGAATCCTTCTGCACTGAAATCAGGCATATCGTCCATGATTCTTGGCATAATTGTTCTCTTTACAGAATCTGGCTGCTCATGAATTTCCTTAAGCATAAAGTGCGCATAACCGCCCTTTTCTGCAGCATCAACATCCCAGTCAGCAGTATTTAATTCCTTATGTATCTCATTACCATGAACATCGTATATCTTAACTGAATCCTTCTTAATAACTGCAATCTCATTCTGGTCAAGAAGGTAATAATCTCTTGTGTAGTGAATAATAGCCGGAACATCAGATGCTATGAAATTCTCATGTTCTCCAACGCCAACAATAAGAGGGCTGTCCTTTCTTACTGCAAATATCTCATCAGGGAAATCCCTGAACATAATTCCAAGTGCGTATGAACCCTTAATCTCTGACAGTACCTTTGCAATAGTCTTCATCGGGTCACCATCATAATAGTAATCAAGCAGCTTTGCAGCAACCTCAGTATCTGTTTCACTTGCAAAGCTATATCCCTCTCCGACAAGAAAATCCTTAAGCTTCTTATAGTTCTCAATTATACCGTTATGTACAATAGTAACTCTCTTATTGCCATGTGGATGTGAATTAATGTCTGATGGTTCTCCATGCGTAGCCCATCTTGTATGACCAATTCCAACATGTCCTTGTGGTTTTCCTTCTTCATCCATCTTCTCAACAAGGTTGGCAAGTCTTCCCTTGCACTTCTTGACCTTTATATTACCATGATCAAATACCGCAATACCTGCTGAATCATATCCTCTGTATTCAAGCTTAGATAATGCATCTACAAGTACATCTGCGCTTTCTCTGTCCCCTACATATCCTGCAATTCCGCACATATATTTAATTCCTTTCACTCATTTACTTATAATTCTTAGCGGTCTCGTTAAAAAGTCCTATAAGCCCCGCCTGATTCCTTAATGCCATAACAGCCCTTGTTCTTCTCGAAACAAAACCATCAAGCTTTTCCATATACTCATCTGCTGTAATATTCCCCTCTGCTACACCTGTAAGTCCTTTTTCCCAGCTTGCCGTAAGCTCCGGATTAAGCAGATGCCTGATAGAATTATCTACAACATCATATATTATCTCACCTAAAAATGTAGGTGTAATAATCTGTGTCTTAGAATTAATAGAAATATACTTAATAGTATTAAGTTTTTTAAGGATTTCAGCTCTGGTAGCACTTGTTCCTATTCCACTACCCTTAATCTGGGCACGCAGTTCCTCATCTTCAATAAGCTGTCCTGCATTCTCCATTGCAAGAATAATAGAACCTGAATTATATCTCTTAGGAGGTGATGTTTCACCTTCTTTGATATTAAACCCATTAAATGTGATTGTAGAACCTTTTCTGTATTTTTTCAATACCTCAAATAAAGCTGCATCACATTTATTATCATCCTTATTATCGGCACTATCATCTTCCTTTACTTTTGCGTCATTTCTCGCCTTTGCAAATGAGTTCTTTGCTACGCCCAGATACCCTTCATCTACAAGCACTTTAAATGAAGCATACAGCTTTTCATTCTTTACATCACTGGTAATACTTACCTTCTGATAAATAGCCGGTGGATAGAATATACTTAAGAATCTTCTTACAATTATCTCATAAGTTCTCGCAGCTGTAACTGACAAGTTCTTTAAATTATTAAACCCCTGTCCTGTCGGAATAATCGCATAATGGTCTGTGATTGCTTTATCGTTGCAATATCTTGTCTTTTCAATCCCCTTCTGCATATTATTCTGTAATATATGCTCAGCTATCTCCTTCACAGGCGGAAAATTCCTGAGTCCTCCTATATTCTTATGTATTTCCTTACTTACCGCAGTCGATAACACTCTCGCATCAGTTCTTGGATAAGTAACCAGTTTCTTTTCATACAGTTCCTGAATAATATTAAGGGTCTCATCAGGGCTTATCTTAAACAGCTTGCTGCATTCGTTCTGAATCTCAGCAAGATTATACAGAAGCGGTGGATTCTTGGTTTCTTTCTTTCTCTCAATAGAATCAACTACCCCCTGTGCCGGCAGTGGATCAGATAAGAACTTAACAAGTTCCTCAGCCTTTTCCCTTTCCTTAAAACCATTATCCTTATATAAATATGGCGTACCAGCATACATGCTCTTATCACTTACACGCCATTCTGCATCAAATATTGAATTGTCAGCCTGTGCCTGTCCAATAACTCTGTAGAATGGTGTCTTTACAAAGCTTCTTATCTCCCGTTCCCTTCTTACTACCATTCCAAGAACACATGTCATAACCCTTCCGACAGATACAACTGCCCTGTCAAGGTGCAGGTAATTAGCAATATTGCGTCCATATTTCAATGTAAGAACTCTTGAGAAATTAATTCCCATAAGATAATCTTCTTTAGCACGAAGATACGCTGAATCACTCAGATTATCATATTCAGATATATCTTTAGCCGTATTAATTCCTTTAAGAATCTCTTCCTCGGTCTGCGAATCAATCCACACACGGCGCTCTTTCTTTCCCTTAACGCCTGCCTCCTGCCTCACAAGCCTGTATATATATTCTCCCTCTCGTCCTGAATCGGTACACACATATATATATTCAACATCATCCCTTGTAAGAATGTCTTTAACTATATTAAACTGTTTCGCAACTGCAGGTATAACCTCATACTTGAATTCCTTTGGTATGAATGGCAATGTGTCAAAGCTCCATCTTTTCAGATTAGGATCATATGCGTCCGGGTAGCTCATAGTTACCAGATGTCCTACACACCATGTCACAATATGGTCTCCCCCCTCAAGATATCCGTCTTTTCTTGTGAAGTTCACATGCAGTGCCTTGGCAAACTCCTGCGCCACGCTTGGTTTTTCCGCGATATATACGGATTTTCCCATTATATCCCTCATTTCTGTGTCTATTACACAATTATTATTCTCCTGAAGCATCAAGAGTTCCCATATAAGCTGGTATATATTCTTTTATAAAATAATCTGCTTCCGGAATATTCATATCAACAATAGCCTGATATATTGTCTTTTCCGCATCAGCAAAATCCATATTACCAGACTTCTTTTCCTCAAGACATTTGATATAAGCTGACATCTTATCAGCCGCCTTTACATATTTCCAGAGTTCTTCTTCCTCTTCTGTCTCTGATAACACACCCTTATAATGTGCTCTTATATCAGATGACAGACCTGAGAGCATCTGCTCCTCTGCAACATGCTCTACTTCCTTATAAGCATTTCTTATAACCGGATTGTAATACTTTACAGGAGTCGGAAGATCACCCGTAATTATCTCTGTAACATCATGATACATTCCAAGAATTGCAAGCCTTTCAGCATTAATATTCCCACCATATATCTCATTGTTGATAATTCCCAATGCATGTGCTATGAATGCCACTTCAAGACTATGCTCGCACAGATTCTCATGGCGTGTATTCTGCATAAGTCCCCATCTGTTAATATATTTCATTCTCGACAGCATTGCATAAAAATAATTTTCCTTCAATGTAAATGTCCCCTCTTAACTCTTTAAGTCGTTTCATAATTTTATATCATAATAGGTTTTTAAGCAAGTAAAAAGAGATGCCATCTCTGACATCTCTTTTCTGGTATGTGTATTAGAATTTAATTATTCTGCATCCTTAGGAGTGATATAACCCTGTGCCTTAAGAAGCTCTGCTATAAGAACAGCTCCACCTGCTGCACCTCTTAATGTGTTGTGTGAAAGACCAACAAACTTATAATCAAACACACTGTCTTCTCTTAAACGGCCAAGTGAAACACCCATTCCGTTCTCATAATTTACATCAAGCTTAACCTGTGGACGGTCATCTTCTTCAAGATACTGGATGAACTGCTTTGGAGCACTTGGAAGATTAAGTTCCTGTGGAACTCCCTTGAAGCTTCTCCACTTTTCAATAATCTGTTCCTTAGTTGGCTTCTTCTCAAAGTTAACAAATACAGCTGCTGTATGTCCATCAAGAACTGGAACTCTGATACACTGACATGTGATAACCGGATCACTTGCAGGAACAATCTTTCCATCCTCAATCTTGCCCCATAATCTTAAAGGCTCTTTCTCAGACTTTTCTTCCTCACCACCAATATATGGAATGATATTCTCAACCATCTCTGGCCACTGCTCAAATGTCTTACCAGCACCTGAGATTGCCTGATATGTTGTTGCAACAACAAGCTTTGGTCCGAATTCCTTTAATGCATTAAGAGCAGGTGTGTAGCTCTGGATTGAACAGTTAGGCTTAACACAGATAAATCCTCTCTTAGTACCAAGTCTTTCTCTCTGATATTTAATAACTTCAAGATGCTCTGGGTTGATTTCTGGAACAACCATAGGAACATCTGGTGTCCAACGGTTAGCACTATTATTAGAAACAACCGGAACTTCTGCCTTAGCATATCTTTCCTCTATAGCTTTAATCTGGTCCTTAGGCATATTAACTGCACAGAATACGAAATCCACCTTAGAAACGATTTCATCAAAATCCTTATCCATATCATATACAGTCATCTTCTTAACGAACTCTGGCATTGGTGTCTGCATCTTCCAGCGTCCTTCAACAGCATCTTCATAAAGCTTTCCTGCTGAACGTCCTGAAGCTGCTACTAAAACAACCTCAAACCAAGGATGATTCTCAAGTAATGTTATAAATCTCTGTCCTACCATACCTGTACCGCCAAGGATACCAACTCTTAACTTATCGCTCATTTTTAACTCCTTCAATATGTAAAATCTAAAAGACACTTCCCTCTGTTCTGTCTTTCTGTGACGGACATTTGTTTTTGTGTCTAAGAAAATATATCACAGCCTATAGGATAATGCAAGCCATTTTTAAATATTTTAAGATTTTTCTTAATAAAAATATATTTTTTAATGTAAAAATGAAAAAGCCCCGGCAGTTAACCGGAAGCTTTTTCTAGAAATATTAGGAGAAGTAAATTCTTATAAGCTTATTTATCGAATGTCTTCTTTCTCTTTAATTCAACACATGCAATTCCTGCTGTTAATGTCATTGCAGCAATATACCATACCATATGGTATGAATCACCTGTCTTAACACCATTATTATCTGATACCGCTGGCTCTGTAGCTGGCTGATCTGTTGGTGTCTCTGGTCTAACAGGCTGCTCTGGTGCTGGCTCTGCTGGTGTTGGATTCTCTGGTTCACCTGGTGCTGGATTTTCCGGTTCGCCTGGTGTCGGATTCTCCGGTTCACCTGGTGTTGGATTCTCCGGTTCACCTGGTGTCGGATTTTCTGGTTCGCCTGCAGATGTAATCTCCTTACCATCAACAACAAGCTTAACATCTGAAAATGTCACATCAGCACTTCTTGCAACATACATTCCAACATATACATATTCTGAATCTACAGAAGTTAATTTAAAATCAAAACCACCTGTAATAGTTTCTTCATTACCAAATGTACATGCATAACCATCTGTATTACTTTCGATTTTAAGGTTATATGTCTCACCAGCCTTAATCTCATTAGCACATGTTCCTCCCTGTGTAAGAGCGCCACTCTTTCTTGCAAAACAGTTCCATACAGAACCTTTCTTAGTAAGCTTAAGTGGACCAGCTGCAACATAGTCACCTAAAGTATTATTATTATTCTGATCAACATACATATCATCTCTTGCCATAAGACCGAATGACACCTGATCATTAGATGTAAAACTGTTCACAGTCGCCTTTGCCGTAATTGTAAAATTACTGTTTGCTGGAACTCTGTAATAATACATAGCAATTCCATCAGCAGTACTTGCTATCTTTCCTGCTCCGTTAACAGCAATATTGATATTACCATTATCCAGACTCTCAAGCTTGAATTTAGATGCTATCTTATCATTGCCGCCAACATTTCCAAATACAGTTCCCTTAAAGATTCCTGCATTAGCCCATAATTCACTGTCTTTTAAATCATTTGAATATTCTGACTCTTTATAATCAGGATTAGACTTTAAAACATCACTCTTAGTTGGTGCTTTAGCATCAATAATATGCTCTGCAAGTCCAGCTACATTAAGTTCCTTAATTGTCTTAGTAACAAGATATGCATTATATGTTCCGCCCCAGATATTAGTATGTGTATTGTCTACACTTTCTGGCTTTGATGATGTCCATGCATGTAAATTAACTGTCTCGGATGCTCCTAATGAATCGTATAATTCCTTAGTAAGAGAAGTCATATCAACCACTGGAACATTAAGATCTTTTCCAAGATTAATGATTGCCTGTGGATAACTTCCTCCTTCAAACTCTCCTGAAGCAGCTGTAACATGAAGCTGGCTGTCAGACCAGTTGCCATCAGCAGTTCTTCTTACAATCGGTGTACATAAAACAACAGTTGTTCCTGCTGCCTGTGCCGGCTTTATATAATTCTCATATAAAGAATTAGCAAATGAGCCTGCTGTTTTATAATCTCCATTAGGGTTAGTATATCTTCCGCTCTCCGCTTTTTCATCATTGTGGCCGAAACCAACAAGAAGAAAATCTCCCTTTTTCATTCCAGCTATAAGCTCACCATACTCCTTATCTGCTGTATAGCTTGTTGAACTTCTTCCTGATAAAGCAATATTCTTTACCTCAAAAGTTCCATCCAGATACTTATCAATCTGTGTTCCCCATCCATATCTAGGATAATAATAATTGTCTGTGAAAGCACTGACTGTCGAATCTCCCACAATCCAGACAACAGGCTTTGATGAATCTGATTCCTCAGCTCCTGCAAATGTGCCAAATCCAAAACTCATAACAAGCAAAAAAACTGCACTAAGCAGACAACTGATTCGTCTTCTATTTTTGTTTTTCATAACAAAGACCATTCCTTTCTTTCATTTGTTCAAATTGTAAACTATGAACCAGTGTCAAGGTCAAGTCTTTGTGTATATTTTACCATAAAATGTTTTTACAAAAAAATCCCCGCACATAGTGCGGGGAAATTCACAAAATATTAATACGCTATACCATTAGATACTTCTACATAATAAATATTAACTCCACCAGATTCTGATACAATATAATATTCACCTGCCTCATCTAATCTGAATGATACTGACTTAAGTGAAGAACCAGGTATCTTAGCTGTACTTGTTACATCATTACCGTTCTTATCAATAATCTTAATAAGTCTGCTTGTATCTGTATCTGAGCTTGTTGCATATATCTTTACCTTAGATTCACCTGCTGTCTTAAATGCAATTGCTCTTGCAGATTCGCTTCCTGCACCGCTAAGCTTGATTCTCTTTGTAAAGCTGATATTCTTGTAATCCTTATCACTCTTATCAACTGTTACAGTCTTTTTGCTTGTTGCAACAATCTTAAGACCATCAACTACAGTTGAACTCTTAATCTTTCCTGTTGAAACATCATTAGCATTAAGAATTAATTTTTCACCCTTTGTTGATACTGAAGATGCTTCTGTTGCTTTTGTTGGAGCCTGTGTCTCCTTTGTTGTGCTTTCAGTAGCCTTTGTTGAAGTCTGTGTCTCCTTTGTTGTGCTTTCAGTAGCCTTTGTTGGAGCTTGTGTCTCCTTTGTTGTACCTTCAGTAGCTTTAGTTGTTTCCTGAGCCTTTGTTGTCTCTTCTGGCTTAGTTACCTCAGATGATGAATTCTTTGAAGATACACTAATCATCTGATTAGCAACATTGAATCTTGCTCCCATTGAAGCATAGCTTCCTATTGTCTCATAGAGACCGTTCATATTAACAGTTCCATCAGAATTTCTAAGCTGTTTATCTATATTTTTGCTCATATCGATTGCATTAACAATGTTCTTAAACATTCCAGCTGTCTTAGCAGGGTCAGTCACAACAGTTCCCTTCTTATCTCCACTTACTAAAGAAGTAAACAAAGAGCCTGAAAGATTATAATACTTACCTGAGTTGTAATATATTGAATCAGCCATTTTACCAGTAAACTTATCTGAATCAATTGCACCTGCTGATACAAGCCCCTTAAATATTGCTGAACTTGATGTTCTGTAACATAAGAAGTTACCCTTCTTAGCATACTTTCCATTGCCCCATGCTGTAACATTTACAATTGTAAGACCTGTTGGGTTATTATTATCTGTAAATCCTGTTGCACCATTGTCAAATGACAGACAATTCATTACATTATGTGGAGTTCCAACACCTGAACCTCCAAGCTTGAATCCATTCATATCTCCGTTAGCATAGTGAACACCATTAGATAATGTTCCATTATTAAATGCAACACAGTTTCTAATTGTAATTACACCGATAGGACCTGTTGCACTCTTTGCAAATAAATCCCATCCATCATCTGAGTTGCTATATGATATACATCCGTCAAACACATTACCTTCACCGCATGTAAGCTTTGCAGCAAATCCATCTGCATTCTCACCTGTACCACCCTGTTCAGGGAAATCACAGTTATCATGTGATGTACAGTTAATAATCAGGTTATTTGATGGCCATAAATCTTTAGTAGCTGCTGTTGTGTCATATCTAGAAATCTGGAGTCCTGAATCCCTGTTTGCTTCAAATACACATTTTTCAAAAATGTTGTTATTACCAGCAAGTAATACTCCGTTATCTCCAGCACCATAGAAATTAATTCCCTGGAAATACCAGTAATCTCCATCTACAACTACACCTCTGTTAGCTCCGTCAAGCTTCTGTGCAGAGAAATCAAACTTAACTTCCTTGCCACTTTCAGCCTTTACAATAATATAAGAGCCTGATTTTCCATTCATGGCATTATTAATTACAATTGTATCTGAGAACTTATATGTTCCCTCTTTTACAATAATTACATCGCCCGCCTTAGCTGAACTGATTGCATTAAGAATCTCATTTGAAGATGATACATATTTTGCATTCTTAAAATCTGAATCCTTCTTCTTACTGATATCTGTATAAGCGCCTGAATAAGAAAGACTTGTCTTATCATATGATGTTGTTGCATCTGAACCCGCTGTTTCCTTTTCAGTTGCCTTTGTTGCGCTCTCTGTTGATTTAGTTGTTGCCTGTGTTGCTTTTGTTGTTGTCTGTGTTTCCTTAGTTGTTGCCTGTGTTGCTTTTGTTGTACTCTCTGTTGCCTTAGTCTCTTCTGTTGTTGGATCTGGTGAAACAATCTTCGCATTAGTACCACCTACAGAAACAAGGTCTGTATTCTTGTAATTAGTAACTGTTGCCTTTAATTCCTTATCAATGGCATATACAGAATCATCTTTATCAGAGAATGTCCATGAAATCACTCCACCACCAAGGCTTCCTGCTCCCTTTGCAGATGTTACTACTGAAGGTACATCTTCTGCATTATTAAGACTTCCTGATTTAACTCCGAGATCCTTAGTTGTATCAAAGTTATCATAAGATGTTGCACCTGCTACAGTCTTATATGAAGATGGAACTTTCTCATCTGCTGACTTTGCAAGGTATGCATCAAATGATGCCGCATTTGCAGAATCACCTGTTTCTGAAACAGCATTTGCATAGATAATCTTCTGTGCACCTACGATAACATTTCCATATGCTTTAATGATACCACCGTTCTCACCTGAGAATGTACCCTCACCAAGTGCATCTGTTCCCTGATTAGATGAAAGCATTGGATTCTTACAGTTTCTAAAATAGTTATTCTGTATGAATAATGAAGAACCCATTGTTGAACCAGCACCGTACTTTGCATTGCCATCATAGTAGTTGTTATACATATGCACTGACATTGTTCTTACTCTTGCATGTCTTGAATCAGAATGATCAAACCAGTTATGATGATATGTAATATAGTTAGGACCAGACTCACTCTTCATTCCACATAATGAGCACTTACCTGAGTCATAAAAATGTACATATGAAACTGTTATATACTGTGAATTACCTTTAATGTCAATTGAACCGTCACCCTTTGCCTGGTCAGCATCCCCACCTGCTTTACCATAGTACAGATCAACATTGTGAATCCATACATTGCAGTTTGCTGTATCGAGAGAAATACCATCATCCATGAAATTAATAATTGAGAAATTTCTCATCTCAACATTTCCTGCATTTCTTAAGAGGAAACCGAATCCATTGATTGTTGCATCATCTCCGATACCCTCTATTGTCATATTAAGATTTGAATAAGCACTAGCTCCTTTAATCTGTACTCCCTCAGATGAACTTGAAAACTTATCCATTGCAGTATCTGTAACACATCCGATTACACGAACATCAAGTGCTCTTGTTTCTATCCCCTTGCTAGCACTTTTTGTATATGCATCAATTATTGTCTGAAGACCTGTATATTCCTTCTCTCCCTTTGCCTCTTTTACTGATGCCTTAATTGTCTTTGCATTATCGTTAGTAACATAAAGAACAATTGCATCTTTCTTAAGTGTTCCATTCTCATTGTAAGCACCTGAACCTGTTTTATATTTTGATTCAGATGAAAATGCAAATCCGGATCTGTCATAAGAACTTACATTGAGTGTCTTAGTAACCTGTGCTTTGTCAGTAACTTCCTTTCCGTTCTTTACAGGAACTACCTTAATAACATAGTCACCTGCCGCAAGTCCTACTGCATCAACCCTGTAGTAGTTCTTATACTTTCTGATAAGTTCATTGTCGATTCTTGCATAAGCAGAATCTGCCTGGCTGGCTTTCTTGATATATGCTGTATATCCTTCTGCCTGATTATCAATGGTCCACTGTGCATATGCTGACTCTAACCATCCTGCCGCACCATCAATAAATTTAACCGTTCCAACATCCGCCTTCGCTGTAAGAAGTGATGTAGGAATCACGATACTCACAATCATAACCAATGCAAGTACCCATGCCCATTTTCTACGAGCTGCTTTGCTAATAATAGCTTTCATGTTTTGATTTTCCTCCTCAATACATTTTTTTGTGCATTTTGCTTTAACCAGCAAGGGTTTATGTCGTTATATTAGCAACTTTTACTCAAAAAGTACATGTATGTTAAGTAGGAAATAGGTACCATATTCATAATTTTTATGTATTTCATGTGAAAATATGTTAAAAATATGTAAAACACCGTAGCACATTTGCTGGTAAGCTAATATGCCACGGTGCAGATTAAACATCCGGATATTCAAATATATATCTCTCATACCCATTAATTATCTTAGTATTCTCATTATACTCATATTCCTGCTTAAACTTCATCTGGTAGCTCTTATGGATATGACCATGGATAAAATACTTAGGCTTATATTTTTCCAACAGATAATTAAAGCCCTCAAAACCCTTATGCGGTTCGTCAGGCCCGTCACCTATTCCCGCTGCCGGAGAATGTGTAAGCAATATATCAAAGCCCTTATTCTTCTTTATCGAAAACCACATTTTATTAATCCTGCGGTTCATTTCTTTCTGTGTATACTGGTTCTTTCCCTTCTTATATCTTATAGAACCACCAAGTCCCATTATACGGACCCCCTTATACACATATATCTTATTCTCAATATTGATACATCCATCCGGTGGCTGTATCTCATAACAGTCATCATGATTGCCATGCACATAAAGAACAGGTACTTTTGTAAATGATGCAAGAAACGACAGATACTGGGGCTTTAAATCCCCAGCTGAAAGTATAAGGTCTATACCTTCCAGTTTCTGCTTTTCGAAATAATCCCATAAGTACTTTGATTCAACATCCGCTAACACAAGTATTTTCATTAATAATTCCCCAGCCGCCACTACAGGCAGCGTGCTTTCTATTCTTCTTCTTTGATAACACCCTGAAGTGCCATTTTTAATTTAGCATTATCTGTAAGCTCATCATACCGAGGCAGTCTGCCAACCACATTATCAAGGAGCCAGTCCATAGTAATTATATGTTCCGGATCAATAAGTACTCCCTCTTCAACCCTTATATTACCCTGCTGATCCTTTAATTCACCCTCAAACACTCTGAACCTTGCCTCCTTAAGTTCTTTCTCAAAGAGCTTTACAAGCCTCTTAGTTGCTGATGGAAGGCTCTCTGAATATATAAGATCAACAACTCCTGCTGACATTCCCCACCAGTAATTAAGTGCTTTTACATTATCTCCGTCCTCATCCTTACTCCATGAACCGCTCATAATGCTCTGGATAAGCTTTTCATAAAAAACTCCCCAGTGCCATACAGGCATAGCCAGATGCTTATCTGAATCACTTGCTTTATACAATCCAAATCTTCTCTTGCTCTTGCCCGGAGTAATCATATCCTGATTAGATATAATGCTTATATTCTTCTTAGCAAGATTTCCCTCAGAATCATTATCATTAATACTATTCCATTCAAGGTAAACCTTGGCTCTTGGATTAACAAACTTTACTCCCAGTGCAAATGCATTAATATTCGCACACGCTCCATAAACCGGATTATCAGCTATATAACCAACATTATCATCATCAGCCATTGAGCCTGCAATAATTCCCGTTATAAACTTTGCTTCAAACATTCTCGCATAATATGACCTTATATATTTATGTGAAATATTAAGTGAACAATCAAGAATCTTTACTGACGGATGTGCTATTGCAGCTTTTAGTCCGGCCATACTCATTGCCGACGATGTCAGGAATATCAGGTCACAGCCTTTCTCTATAAGTCTGTTGATTGCTGCCTCATCACTCTGCTCCGGTATCACATTCTCCTCTACATATGTTTCTATCTGGTCACCAAATGTATCATCAATATACTGTCTTCCAAGCTCATGTGCATAGCACCACTCTGAATCCTGCGGAGTCTTTTCATACACAAATCCGACCTTAAGCTTCTTAACTCCTCCCATTGGAAGCAGATAGCTTAATATATTCTTCTTAGGTGCTGCAGCTGGTGTCATCTTAAGTTCCACTTCGCTGTTATCATCAATAAGCTCGAATTCAGCCCATGTCTTGGCAACATTCTTTGCCATCTCAGACTTAGTCATTCTCTTAACAGCATCATATCCGTGAATGTGAATGAATCGTAAAAATGAATCTCCCGTCGGGAAATCGAACTTATCCCCTCCTCTTGATTCATAAGCAAGCCTGAAATTAAGATAGCACGAAACAAGGTCTTTCTTATCATCCTCATCCATTGGTTCTCCTGGTGTAATTCCAACCAGCTCCATAAGAGTTGTAAAACTGCCCTCTTTGCTGAAATATATATCGTTTAACTTAGTAGATTTATAAAAATCCATGAATTCATAATATATCTTAACATCAGGATCATCACTATACTTAGGTATCTTTCTTATAACCTGTGCACTTACTGTCACCGCCTTAAAATACTTAAGTACACTGACTCTTTTATTACCTTCAAGCACATAGAACTTATTCATGTACTCATATACTTTAATATCGTCTCTTATTCCCTCATTTACCTGACTGTCGCTAAGTGAAGCCCACTTTGCCGAAAATTCTGTTCCCCAGTCAAGTATAGGCATAAAGTTGTCTGCAAATGCTGTAGTTCTTCCTGCTGTACATGTTCCTACTACCAGCCTTAATGGAATCTGGTCACTTCCAAGACTGACTTCTCTGTCAATACTGCTTTCATCAATAATATCCTCCAGAACCGGAAGATATGGATAAGTACCCTTATTTACACACGCATGATATTCTTTTTTACCAATCTTTACTGCACTGAGATAATCCTGCACTGACATATCTTTTACCTTTCCTTTCTGTCTGCATTCTACCCTTTAATGTTCCTGTATGTAACATTTGCAGACCGCCATATCTTATTTATTTCTACTTACATATATAAAACTATCACATTTTCACCAAAAAATACACCTTAAAATTGACTTTTGTTAATTATGCTAGTATCTTATTCGATAGGCTTGAAATTTTTCTATATTTCGGGTCTGAATAAAATGCATGCAGATACGCATTTAAAGAAATGGAGTAACATATGAATATTGAATTTTCTAAAAGAGCTGAACGCTTTGGCAGCAACATTTTTAATATACTTAATGAAAAGAAGAACGACCGACTTGCACAGGGAAAGCCGGTATATAACTTTACTGTAGGGACTCCTGATTTCAAGCCTGATGAATCTGTTATGAAGGTTGTTTCAGATGCAGCACTTGATCCTGAGAATTACAAATACTCACTTGGTGATACTGATGAATTGCTTGTCGCTGTATGCAAATGGTACAAACGCCGTTACAACACTGTTATCACACCTGATGAAGTCACCTCTGTATTCGGAACTCAGGAAGGTATGGCTCATATTGCCCTTGCTTTGTGCAATCCGGGAGATTTATGCTTAGTTCCTAATCCGGGATATCCTATATTCGAGATTGGACCATTCCTGTGTGATGCTCAGATTGCTTATTACAATCTTCTTCCAGAGAATGATTATCTTATAGATTTTGATTCTATCAATGAAGATACTGCAAAAAGAGCCAAAATGATGGTTGTATCTTATCCACTGAATCCTGTATGTGCTACTGCACCTGACGAATTCTATGATAAGCTCATCGCATTTGCCAAGAAATATAACATCATTATTATTCATGACAACGCATATTCTGAGATTATATATGACGGACAGATTGGCGGCTCTTTCTTAAGTCACGAAGGTGCTATGGAAGTCGGAGTTGAATTCAACTCTCTTTCTAAGACTTATAACCTTACCGGCCTGCGCCTTTCATTCCTTATCGGAAACCGTGAAATCGTAAGCAAATTCAAAACAGTCCGCTCACAATTTGACTATGGAACAAGTCTTATATACCAGAAAGCTGCTGTTGCTGCACTTAACGGTCCGCAGGAATATGTCGCTGACAACCGTGCTGAATATGAGTTAAGAAGAAATGCTCTCGTTGCCGGAATTAAGAAGCTTGGACTTAAACCTGCTGATGTTAAAGGCACAATGTTTGTATGGGCTGCCATTCCTGACGGCTATACCAGTTCAGCTGATTATGTTATGGAACTTCTTAATAAGACTGGCGTTTTATGTACACCTGGAAGCAGCTTCGGAAGCCTTGGAGAAGGTCATGTAAGATTTGCCCTTGTACTTCCCCATGAAGAAATCGAGAATATATTTTCTAATCTGTAATTCACAAAAAAACATAATATACGTACAAAACCCCGTAACCTGCAAAACAGAATACGGGGTTTATATGTATCTTTGCTATTAACAATCACTGGTGATTAGCCACGAATCTTCTTAACAAGAGCAACAGCCTCTGCTGTCATATCCTTAATCTTGTCAAATTCTCCTGCCTTAATCATATCACCCTTAACCATCCATGAACCACCACAGCAGAAGATCTTATCGCATGATAAGAATTCCTCAAGGTTGGCTGTGTTGATACCACCTGTAGGCATGATTCTTACATTAGTGTAAGCTGCGCACATAGCCTTGATCATCTTAATTCCACCTGCAGCTGTAGCTGGGAAGAATTTAACTCTTGTAAGGCCTCTCTTAACAGCCTGTGCAAGCTCTGAAGGTGTAACGATACCTGGCATAACAGGAATGTTCTTAGAAATACAGTAATCAACGATTTCTGGATCAAATCCTGGGCTTACGATAACTGAAGCACCAGCTGCTACAGCTCTGTCAACCTGCTCTGTTGTAAGTACTGTACCTGCTGCAAGTACCATATCTGGATATGCTTCATGCATAAGACGGATAGATTCCTCAGCTGCTGCTGTACGGAATGTAACCTCTGCACAAGGAAGACCACCATCAACTAAAGCCTTAGCTAATGGAAGTGCATCTTTAGCATCATTCAATACTACTACTGGAATTACTCCAAGTTCTTCAAATTTGTCTGCAATATTGCTCATAATTATATAGACTCCTTTCATATTTTCCCAATCTCTGGGATAATTTTGTCCGCAAATATTCTATCACACTCTCAGCACCATTACAAGCATTATAAATGTTGTTATTCCCTCAGCAACGGCATACGCAAGCCATACTCCTGTCATTCCAAAAAGTGCTGACATTACAAAAACTGCACCTAAAATCAGCACAAATCCTCTTGCCACAGAAACAACTGCCGCTTTAAACGCATCCTCTGTTGCACTGAATGCACCGCCACCTACAATATTAATTCCCGCAAAGAATATTCCAATAAAATATAACTTAACGCCTTCTGTTGCGTAAAGCCTTAACATTTCTGAACCTTCACTGTTAAACACTGCGACAAACTGTCCTGCAAATATAAACAATATACTATACATAACCGCTGCAAGTACAAATGCTGTTGTATATCCCATTCGTTTTAACTGTGTACATCCATCCTTGTCTCCCCTGCCGAAACAACTGCTTATAAGTGGCTGACTTCCCTGTGCAACACCATTAAATACCGCAGTTGTGACAATTGCAATATTAGCCACAACTCCGTATGCAGCTACTCCGACATTACCAGCCAGCTTAAGTATTACGAAATTAAAAGCAAGTGTAATGACCGCTGACGACATCTCTCCTACAAATGCCGATACACCAAGCTGGCACCCTGCCACAAGTTTTCTGACTGAAGGCTTACACACAACAAGCCTGACACTGCTTTTCTTAGAGAAGAAATGTATGCTGCATATTCCCATTCCGATAATCGGCGACAAAGCTGTTGCCAGTGCTGCACCTTCCATTCCCAGATTCATCGGGAACATGAGAATATAGTCAAATACTATATTAAACAAACTGCTAAAAAGTGTTGCACTCATAGCAATTCCCGGTGCTCCGTCATTTCTTACAAATGCATTAGTCACATAGTTGCACATAAACATAGGTGCAAAACACATGAATATCTTAGTGTAATTATTTCCAACTGCTACAATATGTTCATCAGCTCCTAGAACACGCATGATATCTGCCGAAAAGAATATTCCGGCAAAAACGAATAGCATGCTTGACAATATACACCATATTAATGCATTCCAGAAATAATCATCTGCATCTGCATCTTTTTTAATCTTACTAATTGCATACCTTATAGCTGAACCAACACCAATCATCTCACCAATTGAGAATATTATACTATATAATGGCATAACAAGATTTAATGCTGTAAGTCCGTCTGCTCCCTTTGCTATAGATATAAAATACGAGTCAGCAAGAACGTAGCATGAAAACCCTATCATTCCGAGAATATTCTGCGATACATATTTAGAAAAATTCTTTCTGTTTTCCTCCTTGCTCATCGAAATCTCCTTAATTAAATAATATAAGTTACAAAAACGGCTCCCGTTGGGAGCAGCATTTTACACACTATCATATCTCTTAACACAAAGCAATTACATGCCCATAATTATTTACTTAGTTCCGAAGATTCGGTCTCCGGCATCCCCAAGTCCTGGGCAAATATAAGCATCTGCGTTAAGCTCTCTGTCAAGATGTCCAATGTATATCTGAACATCTGGATGCGCCTTATGAAGCTTTTCAACTCCCTCTGGGGCGGCTATGATACACATAAACTTAATCTGCTTTCCGCCAACCTTCTTTATCTGGTCAATTGCATCAACTGCCGAACCACCTGTTGCAAGCATCGGATCTGTTACAACAATAGTTCTTTCCTCAATTGGATGTGGAAGCTTGCAGTAATATGGTACCGGCTCATGTGTCTCTTCATTACGGTACATTCCAATATGTCCAACCTTAGCTGTTGGTACAAGTGAAAGTACACCAGGAACCATGCCAAGGCCTGCCCTTAAGATAGGAACAATTGCAAGCTTACGTCCTGAAATCATAGGTGTCATACAAGTCTCAATAGGTGTCTCAATCTCAACATCTTCTGTTGGAAGATCTGATAATGCCTCAAAACCTTCAAGCATAGCTATTTCTTCAACGAGCTTTCTGAATTCATTAGTTCCTGTTTTCTTATCTCTAAGAATTGAAATCTTATGCTGGATAAGTGGATGTGTAAATATAGTTATATTCTTCTCATTCTCAAAATCCATCATTATTAAGTACCTCCAAATTTTATTGTTATTTACTTATTATCTTCTGATTCTTCTTTTTCAGAGTCTGTGTTCATAACATAAACTCCACGGCTGCTGTCACCTGCTGGATTCTTACCGAATTCATAATCATTACCAGGTAATATAGCATTAAGAAGAATACCTGCTATAGCAGCGATTGCAAGTGCTGTAAGTGTTATAGATGTTCCACCGATTGTAAATGTAAGTCCACCACCGAAGCCTAAACCACATACAAATATAACACCTGCAATAATAAGGTTTCTTGACTTAGTAAGGTCAACCTTGTTCTCAACAACATTTCTTACACCGATAGCTGAAATCATACCATAAAGCATGAATGATATACCACCGATAATTGCTGTTGGCATAGTTGATATAACTGATGAAAACTTAGGTATGAATGAAAGTATAATTGCAAATACTGCTGCAATTCTGATTACTCTTGGGTCATATACCTTAGAAAGTTCAAGAACTCCTGTGTTCTCACCATATGTAGTATTAGCCGGACCTCCAATTGCACCTGCAAATGCTGTTGCAACACCATCACCAATAAGTGTTCTGTGAAGTCCCGGATCTGCTAAGTAGTTTTCTTCAACTGTAGCCGAAATAGCTGACATATCTCCGATATGCTCCATCATTGTTGCAATAGCAATAGGTGCCATTACAAGGATTGCTGTTACATCAAACTTCATAAACTGGAACTTTGGAATTCCTACCCATGAAGCAGATGCAATTGATGAGAAATTAAGTATTGCTGAACCATCAGGATTATGTACGCCACATGCATTAAGAATAAGTGCAAATACATATGAAATTACTACGCCCATAAGAATAGGAATAATCTTGAAAAGTCCCTTGCCCCATATATTGAATATAATAATTACAGCAAGTGCAACAAATGCAAGTAACCAGTTAGTTGAAGCATTTGTAATAGCTGAACCTGCAAGTGAAAGACCAATACATATAATGATAGGTCCTGTAACTACAGGTGGAAGGAATTTCATAACTCTGTTGACTCCAACAAGCTTAATTATAAGTGCAAGTACAAAGTAAAGCATTCCGGCAACAAATATACCACCACATGCATAAGCAGCCTTATCATTAGCTGACATTCCAGCATACATACCGCTGTCAAGATTAGCTACTGTGTAGAATCCACCAAGAAATGCAAAGGAAGATCCTAAGAATGCAGGTACTTTGAATTTAGTACACAGGTGGAATATCAATGTACCAAAGCCTGCACAGAAAAGTGTTACTGATACAGACAGACCTCTGGTAAGCTCCTCACCGCAGGCAGCCTGAAAGTATCCTGATACCAGAATAGGTACAAGGATAGTTGCGCCAAACATGGCAAACATATGCTGAATACCAAGAATCAGCATCTTCGCTTTACCAAGCTTTCTGGCATCACGAATAGGTTCGATTTTCTTTTGTTCCATAATACGCTCCAATCAATATATATTTTACATTATTATAGAACATATCGTGATTTAGGGCAATGAAAAAATATTCCATTTTAAACATTTCGGGGCATGAAAAGCTTTCGCCTTCCATGCCCCGAAACTCGTGTTATGGTCAGAAATTGGATTATTTCTCTTCTGCAATAGCAGCCTGTGCTGCTGCAAGTCTTGCAATAGGTACTCTGAATGGTGAGCAGCTCACATAATCAAGACCAATCTTGTGGCAGAATGCAACTGATGAAGGATCTCCACCATGCTCTCCACAGATACCTATGTGAAGATCCGGATTAACCGGTCTTCCAAGCTTTATTGTCATCTCCATAAGCTTACCAACACCATTCTGGTCAAGCTTTGCAAATGGGTCATTCTCAAATATCTTAGATTCATAGTATGCATTAAGGAACTTACCAGCGTCATCTCTTGAGAATCCGAATGTCATCTGTGTAAGATCGTTAGTACCAAAGCAGAAGAAATCAGCTTCCTTGGCAATCTCATCAGCAGTAAGTGCAGCTCTTGGAATCTCAATCATAGTACCAACCTCGTATTCAAGGTCGATTCCTGCTGCCTTAATCTCTTCATCTGCTGTCTCAACAACAGTCTTCTTTACATACTTTAATTCCTTAACCTCACAGATAAGCGGAATCATAATCTCCGGCTTAACATTCCAGTCAGGATGTGCCTTCTTAACATTGATTGCAGCTCTTATAACAGCTCTTGTCTGCATCTTGGCAATCTCTGGATATGTTACTGCAAGACGGCATCCTCTGTGTCCCATCATTGGATTAAACTCATGAAGACTTGCAATAATATTCTTAATAGTCTCTACTGACTTGCCCTGTGATTCAGCTAACTTCTTAATATCTTCTTCCTCTGTAGGAACAAATTCATGAAGAGGTGGATCAAGGAATCTGATAGTTACAGGATTACCTTCAAGTGCCTCATAAAGTGCTTCGAAATCCCCCTGCTGATATGGCAGAATCTTATCCAGTGCTGCTTCTCTTTCTTCTTCTGTCAGCGGACGGCCTTTTATGTATCGAATGCCTTCTGTATCCTCATCCGTATTTTCGTTCGTATCTTTATCCGTATCTGTTTTTTCCCCGTCCCCAAAGCTTTCTGTAACAACAGGAGGATTGCCGGATGTAAACTGTTCAGCGATCTCTTCCCCACTTGAAATTTTCTCTCCCGGATCCTCTTCTTCTGATGTTTCTTCCTGAAAAAGCTCTTCTCCGGTCATTTTCTGAGTTTCTGTGGAGCTGTCCACCTGTTCTGCGGACGAATCGTATTCTGCTTCCTCCGTATCCTGCATCTGCACCTGCCATATCTCTTCCGATTCTGATACCGTTGCTCCGGAAACAGGTAATGATATTCCCGCTACAGTAAAAGCAAGAAAGGCAGACAGTATCCTTATCTCTGTCTTTCGTTTTTTCATAATAAATTTTTCCTCCAGTTTAAAGATATGAGCATTATAGCATCTTATGTTTAAAAATTCAATACTCCTACTTTCTTCGGACTTCCTGTATAACATAAAGTATATGTTTATTTTTACACCATTACTGCCGTATCATTTGCAGCTCAATACCTGACAGTTCCTGCGTATATCAAACAATAAAAAACCGCGTAATAACAGTTTTCCTATTATTGTGCGGTTTTTCATTTATGTTCCTGTTATCGGTTGTTACTCACTGATCATCTCTGATATCTGTCGTAAAAATATAAATTTTATTTCTTCTGTATCCTCTACAGAAGCTACGTAAATGCCTGAGGTGCATTTTCTTTTGTAAAGAAGGGATGCAAGACTGATAAAACGATAACGGAAAAAGTATGTAGAAATGTTTCAGATTTTTTCAGAATTTTATCTTTACAGGCAAGTCCTGTACCATAATATCCTCCTTGATAGGGCATGGCTTTGGCATAGACATATTCCCACCCCATGAGTTCGGCAAAACGTTTCACTTGGAAAACGTGTTTGGTACGAGTCGTACAACTGTCCAGTTCTTGCATGCAGACGGCATCGGCATCCAGTTCTTTCATCATGCGAGCCGTCATCTTGTAACCGCTTTTTGCATATTTGGCAAAAACACCTACGTTGTAGGAAACGAGACGGGTTACACCCTCGCTTTTGGGATAGGCAGGGGTGAAATCATCTTTTGAACAAGCACTTACCGATAAGGAGAGTAGGAGAAAAAAGAGGATAGTAATATTTTTAATATGTTGAATCATGATACCGTGTATTAAAAGTTACTCATATCGGTTACAGAAGTAGGACGGAGTATGGCGAAATGAGCGGCATGTTGTGCTATCGACGCTTGTTCATCGGTAACTCCTTCGGGACGATAGGTAATGCCTATCGGAGATTCTCCGAAGAATGTTTCGAACCATGCACAAGCAGCCGTATAGCGGCCGTATTTTAAA
>ENA-OPDA01000651-OPDA01000651.1-human-gut-metagenome-genome-assembly--contig:-NODE-651-length-25421-cov-6.751754_pt1 | contig 25421 bp, 27 predicted proteins | sample MGYA00241253_ERZ501486 | MGnify/ENA primary metagenome ERZ501486 (study PRJEB25962, sample SAMEA2042510) | human gut metagenome | biome: human gut; feature: human-associated habitat; material: faeces... | reverse complement strand
AATCATCTTCTGCAGATGCAAGTAAAGCCTCATCAGCAGTAGATACTGCTGCTCCCGGTGTAGTTATTGGTGCCTTTACTTCATTTTTTGCTAGTATAGTCTCGGCTAAAGTACTAACAGTAGGTGCTTTAGCACTGGTTATCTCTACATGAGCACTAAATGATGATCCTTGACTTGCGTTTTGGCTAGTTGCTTTCTTAGGATAATATATCTTTAACTCATATGTATGTTTAGCATTATTTGCTTTTGCAAAGTGTCCCTTACCTAATTCAATAGATGTACCAGTAATATCTTTTTTAGATATATTTGGTATTATTTCCCCATTAGTACTAGTATTAGTACTTACTAGTTCATATTGTAACGGATCATCTGTTTTAAATGTGTTTGAGTCTACTACTAAAGTTAGTTTATAGTACATTTCAGCATCTGTTGTATTATTACCAGTTACTGTTATAGTTTTTGTAGCCCATACATCATCTTTAGGATATATTCCAGCTAGATTTATATCTTTTCCTCCATCATAAGTTATTTTCATTGTTCCGGCATCAGCTCTTACTGTTGTGCTTGTTTCAGAACTCATTCCAGCAGTAAAGAATGCATATGTTGCTCCAATAAAGATTATTGCAACAAAGATTCCCATATATAAATATATTTTTTTTAATTGTTTATCCATTTTGCTATCTCCTATCATAACTAAAATTATAAAGCAAGATAGTATTTTTGTAAACAAAAAAAGCTAGGAATTAATCCTAACTTAGTTTCTTTCTTTAACTTTGTATTCTTTCTTCATACCCTTTAAGAAGTTAAGTTTTGCTCTACGTACCATACCTTTTTTAACAACAGTAATTTTGTCAATTTCAGGACTGTTTACAGCAAATACTCTTGATACACCAACACTTCCACTTTTCTTTCTTACAGTAAATCTTTCAGAAACAGAACCACCTTTTTTAGATACTACTAATCCTTCAAAAGCTTGAATTCTTTCTTTCTTACCTTCTTTGATCCATACATCAACTCTTACTGTATCACCAACACGAAATTCTGGAGTGTTTGGTTTAATTTGTTTTTGATTAATTTTGTCAATAAGATTCATAAATATTTCCTTTCTATAAACTATTTTTTCTTATAATCTTCAGTTTTGAGCGGATTATAACACTTTTCTTTCAAAAAGCACATTTATTATAGCAAACCTAATATATAAAATCAAGTGCTTTAACGCCTTCTAGAAGACAAAATGTCTTTTTTATACTCATAAAGGTTTAATTCATTTTTTAATATATTTATTTGTTTTAAATATTTTTTTATCGTATCCTTACTTAAATACTTTGCATATTTATTATAGAAAACCATAGTCATCTCTTCTAATTCCACCATAAGCGCATTTGCATCATCATCTGTTTCATCATTTAAAAATGAAATAATTCGTGTAACTAATTTTAAATACTCTGGATCAAAATCTTTTTTTAAAATTTCTATAAGCCAAGGTTCATAAAAAATATAAACATAAATTTTCTTAATTTTAAATTCATACCCTACAAGATCATAAATAAATATAATCCCGGTATTTTTGCTTTTATCTAACTTTAACATATTACTTTAATAAATCAGGTCTTTTTTCCTTAGTCAGTCTGATTCTTTCACTTTCCCTATAGTCATCTATTTTTTTATGATCTCCCGATAATAAAATATCTGGCACATTCATATCTCGGTAAACTGCTGGCTTTGTGTATACAGGATAATCTAATAAATTTTCATTAAAACTTTCTGACTCAAGACTTTCATTAGTAATAGCTCCTGGAAGCAATCTTATAATAGAGTCTGCAATTAACATTGCTGGTATTTCTCCACCAGTAAGTACAAAGTCTCCTACTGATATTATTTCATCAGCTAAAGTTTTAATTCTTTCATCAAAGCCTTCATAATGACCACAAATTAAAATAATGTCCTCATATTTAGAAAGTTCTCCTGCTTTTTTTTCATTATAAATACTTCCTTCTGGGCTTAAAATAATTATATGTGATTTAGGTGTTCTTATTTCATCTAAGCATCTAAATATTGGATCGCACATTAATACCATTCCGGCACCACCACCATAAGGAGTATCATCAACTTGCTTATTGTTATACACTGAGTAGTCTCTAAAATTAATTATTTTAACTTCTACTTTTTCATTTTGAATTGCCCTTTTAATAATAGATTCAGTAAGAAATCCATCAAACATATTTGGAAATAATGATAAAATTGTAATTTTCATGTTATCCCTCTTTTACTAATTCATCAATATTTTGACAAATTATTTTTTTGTTATTTACGTCTACTTTTTTAATAAAATTCTTTTGAAGTGGAATATAATATCCATTAACTTTAATTAAAGGATTAACTTCATTTATTACAACTTCTTCTACATTACCAACATATTTATCTCCATTATACACGTCATACCCATCAAGTTCACACATTAAGTATTCATTTTCTTCTAATTTAAGTTCATCTTTATTTATTGATACTTTTGCTCCAATTAAATATGTTACTTCATTAATATTTTTAATATTATCTATCTCTACTAAATAATTATGATGATGAAATCTAGAATTTGTTATCAAACGTTCTTTATTATTAATAATTATTTTGTTTCCTTTTTTAAAGGCACGATTAGCCATTTCAAAATTACTAACTATTTTAAGTTCACCTTTAATACCAAAAGTATTTACTATTTTACCAATTACTATATTCATAACCTACCTCTTATAATTGTGTATACATAAGAATACTTGCTGACACGCCCGCATTTAAACTTTCACACTTTTCACTCATTGGAATATAGAAAAATTCATCACATAATTTTTTTACATCATCACTCATACCTTTTGCTTCTGAGCCTATAATCAGTGCATGAGCACCACTTATTTTATATGGATGACTTCCTTTTTGAACGTCAGTTCCAACAATTTTATAACCTTTATTCTTTAAATCAGGAATTATTTCATTTAGATCTTTAATAACGATATTTATTTTATAAAGCATTCCTTCAGTAGCTCTTATTGTCTTAATATTATAAACATCGGCTGAATTTGGGCTTATTATAATTGTTTCATAATTAAATGCTACTGCACTACGTATAATTGTTCCAATATTTCCAGGATCTCTTAAATCATCTAAAATAACAACATTACCAGTAATCTCATTAGAAACATTTTTTCTAACAACAGCAAGCACTTTAGGTGCACTTTCTAATCCTGATAACTTTTTCATTACAGTTTCCTTAACATAAGTAACATTACCATAAGTATTTTCTTCGCCTTCTAAAAGAAAAACATCCTTTACTAAGTCTAAGGCTAGAGCTTCCCTAACAAGATGCTCTCCAGGTGCAATATAAAGTCCCGTTTCTTCACGATACTTCTTATTTTGTAATTTAGTATAATATTTTATTTTCTCATTATTTAATGACTCTATAATCATGCATTTAATTCCTTTCTTGCTCTTTTATAATCAGGATAATGTCTTCCAACTTCATCCCAGAAAGCAGCACTATGATTCATATGCTTAAAATGTGATAACTCATGAATAATTACATAATCTATTAAATCTTCTCTTTTCGTTATCAAAGTTACATTTAAAGTCACTGTCATAGAACTTATATTACATACTCCCCATTTAGTTTTCATAAGTCTTGTTCTAACCCTAAAGTTAGGTAAGTTATCAAATTCTTGTTTTAAAACATCTACTCTCTTTTCAAAATAAGGCAAACTTTGCTTATAAAGATAATTTAAAGCAGCATCCTTACTTTCAGCATATATAACATCATCATATAAAGCCGGCTTAGCATTTGTAATAATTAAATCTAATTCTTTACCTAAATAAGTTATCGGTTTATCTTTCTTAGTCATAATTTTTTCATAAAGTTTTAAGATATTACCCTTATTTTGCAAAAGCAATCTTTCAATATTCTTTTGGATTCTACTAGGTCCAGAAACATAAAGTTTACCGTCTTCTTTAAATCTAAAATAAATATTCTTAATTCTTTTAGGCACAATTATATACGTTATTACATTATCATCAAGTATTATCTTATTTTCCACTAAATATCTCATACCATTCTTTTATTTTTGTAGTTCCACTTTTAGCAAGACTACTAATTACATCCCAGCTTAAATTCAAACTTTCCTTTAAAAGTGCAAAATCATTTTTAGCACTCTCACATGTCGCACCATTATTTTTGCAAAATTCACTTGTAAGGTTTAAATATAATGTAATAAGACTGTCTTTTGCTTTTGCATAACTACTAGATAACTCTTCTTTATATCCTGGAAAATGCTTATCTATTATAGCATCCAACTTTAACGCTAAACTTATAACTTTTAACTTAGCAGAAGCAGTTAAATCCTTAAAATAATATCCATTTATATCCTTATCATAAAATATAAAATCAACTACTTTTATAAATGTGCTTTTTAAAGTGCCTTTAGACTTATCATCAGCAGTATTAACTTGATTATTAAAATAAGCAAGAACTTCATCATCTGCACTCTTATTATCATTTTTCTTAGTAGTAGTTTTTGTTGTCGTACTAATAATTTTAGTAGTTGTAGTTACTTTATTTGTAGTTTCATTACTTACTCGTTCAGCACTTTTAGTAGTAGCTATTTCTTCTATAATTGTATCATTACCATCTAAATCAGATATCTTATCTGTCTGTAATACTTCCACTTCCAGAACCTCAGCCTCAGGAGGATATATCTCCTTAATATTTTTTACCTTTAACCTAATAATATCTCCAACCTTTAAATTCTTTACAGACACACTTAAAATATCATATCCTACATCTTCATCTAAAGGTTTAACTAAAGCATAACCAGCATAACTTTCTCTAACTACTGCATAAAACTCATCATTTTGTATTTTAGAATTATCATCACTTCTTAACTTAAAAATCAAAAAGAACGTCAAACCTGCAATTAAAAGCAGCGTAACAACAAATATTATTTTCTTTTTCATTCTTTATCACCTTTATTTGTAAACTTCAAAATAATTGGTGTACCAGTTAAATCAATATTATTTCTAATTTGATTTTCTAAATATCTTTCATAACTAAAATGAAGTAGTCCTTTGTTATTTACTTGAAACTCAAACTTTGGAGGTCTTGTATCACATTGATTAACAAAATATATTTTAAGTCTCTTTCCTTTATAACTAGGTGGTTCATGCATAGCAACTGCTTCCCTAATAATGTCATTAAGTACACTGGTTTTAATTTCTTTAGTCGCACTTTCATACGCTCTAATAATCTCTGGCATTAATGTGTGAATTCTTGACTTAGTTTTAGCAGATAAGAAAACGATATTAACATATGGAATAAATTGAAAATTAGCTCTAATATTTGCTATCCACTTTTTCATCTCTTCATCTTTATTCTCTACTACATCCCACTTATTTACAACAATAACCATTGCTTTACCAGCATCTAATGCATATGATGCTATATGTTTATCATGCTCTATTATTCCTTCTTCAGCATTAATTACCAGAACGCACACATCAGATCTATCAATGGCTTTCATACTTCTAATTAAACTATACTTTTCAATATTCTCATAAATACGTCCCTTCTTACGCATACCAGCAGTATCTATAACAATATAATCTTTCTTTTCATAAGTAAATTTTGTATCTATAGCATCTCTTGTAGTACCAGCAATATTTGATACAATAGCTCTATCCTCATTTAATAATGCATTTATTAAAGAACTCTTACCCACATTAGGTCTACCAATAATTGAAAATCTTAATATAGCATCATCTTCTTCAGTAGTATAATCTGGAAAATCTCTAGTAATCTCATTTAATAAAGAATTAATCCCCTTATTATGCTCTGCACTAATAGGTAAATACGTATCAAAACCAAGTTCATAAAAGTTATACATTAAATTATTTTGATGTGTTTCATCTAACTTATTAACTGCAACTATTATCTTTTTCTTAGTTCTTTTTAAATTCTCACTAATAAGTAAGTCATTACTAGTTAAATCAGTTTTACCATCAATTACAAAAACAATAACATCACTCTCATCAATTGCTAGTTCTGCTTGCATTTTAATATTATGGTTAAAATCTTCTTTTGCTAAATCAATACCACCAGTATCAATAAGTTGAAAACTTTTATTTCCATAATTAACTATTCCATAAATGCGATCTCTTGTTACGCCTGGAGCATCATCAATAATAGATTTCTTTTCATTTATAAGACGATTAAATAAAGTAGACTTACCAGTATTCGGTCTACCAATTAAACATACAGTTTTTCTCATAAAAACCACCTCTTTTTTTCTTCAATATTTTACCATAAATAAGCCAAAATAAAAACCCTTGTTTGGGTTTTTCTATTAATTATCTTTAATAAGTGACGAATCTTTAAGTGAACTACTCACTTTTCTCGAATTTTTATTATATGTAAGTAAAATAACTTCATCATTTAAACTATTCTTTTTTTTAGTTGGATCAGTAATAAGTTTCTCTTCCTCATTATCATACTTTATATATCCAGCCTCAGCCAAATCATTAAATGTTATCTCACAAGTAATTATATCTTCACCAGTACATGACTTAAGCGGTCCTTTATTCGAAGTTAAAAAATAATTTAAATTATCCTCACCCCAAATTACAGACTCATCTACAATCAAATTAACTTTTGTCTTTAAAATTGCCTTTTTAGCACTACTAGTATTCTTGGTAATTGCTGGTATCGCTATAATCATAACTAAACTAAGTACTACAATTACTGCTAGTAATTCCACTAACGTAAAACCTTTTTTATTCTTCATCTAACGCCTCTTTAATAATATTTAAAACTTCATCTCTACCCTTCTTAGTAACTGAAGAAAAAGCAATTACCTTATCATCTTCCACTAAATTAAGAGTACTAGCAACATTCTTAATATTCTTATCACGATCCTTTGCTTTTAACTTATCATACTTAGTTGCTACGATAGTTGTCTTAATATTAAAATACTTCAAATAATTATACATCAAAATATCATTTTCTGTAGGTTTAATGCGACTATCAACAAGCATAAATACTCTCATTAAATTTTCTCTTGTTTTAAGGTATTCCTCAATCATTAAGCCAAATTTCTTCTGTGTAACCTTATCCCTTTGTGCATACCCATAACCAGGCACATCCACTAAATAAAACTCATCATTACATATATAGAAATTAAGAGTCTGCGTTTTACCTGGCGTACTACTAGTTTTCGCATAATTCTTTCTACCTAATAAAGTATTTATAAAACTACTTTTCCCTACATTACTGCGACCAACAAGCAAAAACTCTTTCTTCCCATCATTAGGGTACTGACTAGTTCTAACCGCAATAACATTTAAATTCGAATTTTCAATTTTCATATAAGCTCCTTTTAACATTTGCATCTTTATTATATAAAATAGTGTAAAAAAATGCAAATTATATGACTATTTATAGAAATTATCCCATTTTTTAAGTATAATTATATTGGTGGTTATAATGCTCTATCCAGGCAAGGCCAAAAAGGCTTATCAAAAACCTGTAAGTTATGCTAGACGTGGAATGGATTTAGAAAACCTTATAAATGAAGCAAACAAATATTATTTAGATAATGACATTGCCGTAATTTATAAAAAACCAACTCCCGTTGAAATTAAAAAAGTCTCTTACAAAGGTAAAACAGAATACATTGAAGGTGTCTTAAGAGAAAAATCTACTCTAGACTACACTGGAGTTTACAAAGGATACTATTTAGATTTCGATGCTAAAAGTTCCAAAAGCAAGACAAGTTTTCCTTTAGCAAACATCCATAAACACCAACTACTTCATATTGATAGAGTCTTAAAGCATAAAGGAATAAGTTTTTTAATAATTGAAATGAATGATAGATTTTTTATTTTAGACGGAAATGTTTTAATAAAATTTGTAAATAATAATGATAGAAAAAGTATACCATTCGATTTTATTAAAAATAACGGTTTAGAAATAAAATTAAAATTCAATCCAACATTAGATTATATACCTGTGTTAGATTCACTTATTAGCAAAAAGGAGGAAATTTTATGAAAAAGATTAAACTTAAAAGAAAAGTTAATAAGGTAAAAAAAGAAAATATAACAACTAGTCAGTTCAAAAAGAACTGGCAGAAAGGAAACATCTTTGAAAAAGTACTTATAGTTATAATGCTTCTTCTTGTTGGTGGATTTGCTTGTGGGCTTGCTTTTTTCATCTATGTAGTTATTGCAGCACCTAAATTTGATCCACAAAGTCTATATACAAAAGAAGCATCTATCCTATTTGATAGTAAAGGAGAAGAACTTGCAAGACTTGGTACTGAAAACAGACAAAAAGTTACTTATGATGAACTTCCAGAAGTATTTATTGATGCTCTAGTTGCTACAGAAGATTCCAGATACTTTCAACATAGTGGTGTTGATATGGCAAGATTTCTAAAAGCGACAATTGGTCAAGTATTTGGTCAAAGTGGTGCTGGTGGTGCCTCTACTCTAACAATGCAAGTTGCAAAACAAAGACTTACTAACAGTGAAGCATCTGGTATTAAAGGTATTATTCGTAAATTTACCGATGTCTACTTATCAGTATTCGTCCTTGAAAAAAAATACTCTAAAGAACAATTAATTGAATTTTATGTAAACATTCCTTATTTAGGTAGTGGTTCATATGGTATAGAACAAGCTAGTCAAGTATACTTTGGTAAAAGTGCTAGTGAATTATCTTTACCAGAAGCAGCAACAATCGCTGGACTATTCCAAGCACCAGTTGCTTACGACCCATTCGATTATCCAGAAAAAGCAGAATCAAGAAGAAATCAAGTACTTAACCTAATGAAAAGACATGGCTATATTAGTGAAGAAGAATGTGAAATTGCTAAATCTATTCCACTTAAAAGTTTACTAGTTGAAAGTGAAAGCACAACAAACCAATTTCAAGGATTCATTGATACAGTAGTTGAAGAAGTAATTGATAGAACAGGTAAAAATCCATACGAAACTCCAATGTCAATTAAAACAACAATGGTTAGAGAAAAACAAGAAGCAATTAATAGTATATATAATGGTACAACGTACAAATGGTTAAATGATACAGTTCAAGCCGGTATTGCCATAGTTGATAATGATAATGGCTCACTTATTGCCGTAGGTGCTGGTCGTAATAGAAAAAGATTAAGAGAATATAACTATGCAACAATGATTAAACGTCACCCAGGTTCAACTGCAAAGCCAATATTCGATTATGGTCCAGCAATTGAATATTTAAACTGGTCAACTGGTAAAATGATTATCGATGACAAATATACTTACTCTGGCGGTGGATACTTAAAGAACTGGGATAACGGTTACAAAGGAATTATGACAATCGAAACTGCCCTAGGTTCATCAAGAAACATCCCTGCTCTTCAAGCATTTCAAGCTGTTTCACAATCCCAAATTAAAACATTTGTAACAAACTTAGGAATTACACCAGAATACGAAAACGGTTTTATTAATGAAGCACATAGTATTGGTGGATTTAATGGTACAAACCCACTTGAAATGGCAGCAGCATATGCAACATTTGCTAGAGGTGGCATTTATATAGAACCTTACTCATTCACAAGTGCTGAATTCCTAGATACTGGTGAGGTATATACAGTAACACCAGAAAAACGTACAGTAATGAGTGAAGCAACAGCTTATATGATTAATATAATACTAAGAAACGCTGTTACAAATAATTACGTATCAGCTGGTTCTAAATCCGGAACTGACATTGCAAGTAAAACTGGTACATCTACAATTGATTCAAAATATATTAAAAGTTTAGGAATTAAAGGGGATGTTATTGGTGACTCATGGCAAATGGTTTACTCTCCAGACTACACTATCGGCTTATGGATTGGTTACAAAGAAACCACTAAAGAAACTTATCTATTAAATAGTGATGCCGGTAAAATTAAAAAACCAATGGTAAGGCAACTTATTAAAGATATATTCGAAACTAACTCAAGATGGAAGCAACCATCAAGTGTTGTTACAGCAGAAGTAGAACTTGGTACTGAACCTCTTGCTCTTGCTAGTGCAGCTACCCCATCTAATTTAAGGACAACGGCTTACTTCAAAAAGGGAACTGTTCCTAGTGAAGAGTCATTTAGATTTAGTCAATTAGAAAACCCAACAAATTTAAAAGCCAATTATTTACTTGGTGCTGTAGAACTATCTTGGGAAGATATAGCAACACCTAAAGCAATTGATGAAGCCTATCTAAAAGAATATTTTGATGAAGGATACAAACCTTGGAGTGATAAATACTACGAAGAACGTATAACATATAATGCTAATAATATTGGTACAAATGGTTATCACGTATATATTACAGTTAATGGTAACACTACAGATTTAGGATTTACTACAAACAACAAGTTCACATACACTGGCTTACTTAGTAGCAAAGCAACATTTACAGTAAAATCAGCATATTCTAAATTCAAAAATAATATGAGTAGCGGTATCTCGGTAACAGTTAATCCTGATGGTAACTCATCTTCAGGAAACGCAGAAATCACCCTAAATGGCAACAGTAAAATGACAGTATCTGAATACTACAATATGATTAATAATGACACAAATAAAAGTCCTGTTAAAGTTGTTAACAATGGTATAGATGTAACAAATCAAGCAGATATTAAAAACTATTGTTCAGACCAAAATAACAATAGTATAGATTGTAAAAGTTTAGACTGTAATAGTTCATATACTATTATCCATAATATATCATATAATGGGAAAACAAAAAGTTTTACTAGAACATTAACTAACGGATGCTAAAAAGGAACTAGATTATAAACTAGTTCCTTTTATATTTACAAAAATCCTTAAATAAGCAATTATCACACTTAGGATTAATAGATGTACAATAATACCTTCCAAATAGAAGAATTTGCTCACTTACCCTATTCCACTTATCTATGGGAATATCTCTTTTTAAAATTTCCTCGACATCTCTTGGCGTTGCTTTTTCCTTAGCGATTCCCAACCTTTTACATACTCTTTCTACATGCGTATCAACTGGTATTGCTGGCACATTATAAATATTTTTTAAAACGACACTGCAAGTCTTAGGACCAACTCCAGGAAATGTTTCTAAAATCTCACGATTATTAGGTACTTTACTATTATAATCATGAAGTAATATATCCGCTATATTCTTAACATAAACTGCCTTTTTAGTATACGAACCGCAACTCTTTATTATCCTTTCAATATCATTGAAATCCATTAAAGAAATTTCTTCTAAACTATATTTAAATAACTCTTTTGTAACTTCATTAACTCTTCTATCAGTACACTGAGCACTTAAAACAGTTGCCAACAATAACTCATAATCCGTAGAATAATTTAGTTCACACTTTGGATTAGGAATATAATAATCTAAAAATTCATAAAAATCATTCTTCATCTTCTAACCAATTATAATCAAACAATTCTTGCTTAGGATTATTTACCTCTTTCTTTTTTAGATAAGAATCAACTTCATCGACTGATTTAAACCCTTTCTTTTCCCATTCAGACAAAATTTTATCTATATATCTAAGGTTTCTAACATTATTAAACACTGCTTCCTTCAAAGCACCCTTAATAAGTTCTTCACTTATACCACTTGTAATCCACGCTTTAATTATTTCATATTCAACAGGACTAAGTGGTCTTCCAAATTCCTTTTCAAATATGGTATAAATATTAGTTACAGTTTGTTTTTTAATATTCACATTAATATCACTAACCATAGCCCTATAAGTATTTGTTATATCAATAATCTCAGTAATCTTACCATCCTCTTTACTAGTTTTAATAGATACAAGACCTTTTGCAGTTAAAGAAGAAAAAGCAGACATTATCTCATTATTGTCTAGATAAGTAATAATAGATATTTTTTTTATATCAAATACCGGCTTATCTTGATTAATAAAATATATAAGTAACAGTAATTCTTCAAGAGTTAAATCAAAGTCTTTAATAAGTTTAAAAAGAAGTTTTTTAAAAGTGTAATCTTTCTCTTTAATTAATCCCTCTAATATACTATTACTCATGTCAATCACTCCAATTTTTTAATATATAATCTCGTATTTTTTTATAATTATTAGGTAGTATATTATTTATAACCTTCAGCAATACATCGTTATAAATAACTTTAACCCTACATGATGGCTCAATATTTAATATTTTAATAACATCCTCTTGTCTTATTTTAAGTTCATTTTTACTATGAATCTTTAATGAATTATTAATTTTGTAAACCTCTTTCTTAGTTACTCCCATAATTTCCGCACTAACAAGAACAGTATATAGTTCATAATTAAAAAGCGTTTCATTATTAATTACTCTTTGATTAATAATCGTTCTAATATCACCAATAGTCTTTAAATTTGCCTTAGTAAAAGGATATTTGTCACTAAAATCAATTTGAGCCCACATCCCAAGAAGATCCTTAATCGGTACTATTTTATCATATTTAATTTCTAAATCATCACAAAAATGATTATTTTTCAAATATTTTAATCCATCTTCTGCTTTCTTAGATACAAGAATCTTCTCTAACTCCTCTTTTTTTCTTGTATAAGATAAAGTTTTAATAATACTTTTATTATTTGCAATAAAATCTTTAATTTCTTTATCTAAATCGAAATCTAAAATTATAGAAAACCTTATCGCTCTTAAAATACGCAAAGGATCCTCTGTTAACTTTTGTTTAGTATCACCAATTACTCTGATAATCCTATTTTTTAAATCACTAGTACCATCTAAAAGATCAATAATAGTTCCATCACTATTCATACATAATGCATTAATAGTAAAATCTCTTCTTTTAATATCATCTATCAAATTATTTACATAAGTTATAGTTTCTGGTTTTCTATTTTTATAATTTTCTTCTTTACGATAAGTAGTTATATCATAATTAAATTTCTTAGTAGTAATCTTTATAGAACCATACAAAGGATTTTCCTTCTTAATATCAAATATACGTAAAATATCTTTAGGTAAAGCATTCGTACATATATCAACATCTGTAGTAGGAATATGTAAAATAAAATCTCTAACATAACCACCAACTATATATGCTTCATAGCCATTACTCTCTATTTTTTTAAGGATTTTCTTTATTTCTTTATCCATCTACAGCACCCAATATAATTATACCAAAATTATATTAGTTTGTAACTAACAACTTGTTTTAGATCTAATCATTCTAATAGATGTACCAATAGACTTCCCAATATTAAAAATTACAGAGATTATTCGGGCAACTGAATTTAAAAGAGTTGTAGTTATTCCACCTTTAACAAGGACTAGTTCTTCATCTTTCATTAATTACATTTAGGCCTTAAATAACCATCTAATACGCCAGCAAGAAAAGCTCCTATAGCGCCAAGAACAATACCTATAGTCCACTTAATAGCACCACCGCTAACTAATGTTAACTCTTGATTACTTAACATAAACCTTCTCCTTTCTATTGTTTAAGAAAATAATTTTATCAAATTTATAATATTCCTTACTATGACTTACCATTATAATAGTTTTTGTTTTATAATATTCGCAAATATTTTGAAGAATCTTTTTTCTTTCAGAAATATCAATTTGAGATAATGCTTCATCTAAAAGTAAAATATCAAAATTCTTATATAATGCTCTAGCAAGAATAATTTTTTGAACTTCACCTCCACTAAAATTATCCCTTATAACTGAATTAATCCCATTATATTTAGTTTGATAAATCTTTTCTAAATTTAACATTCCTTCAATTATTTTAAGTTTGTCCTCCTCCAATTCACTACCTAAAATAATATTCTCTAATAACGTTCCTGGAAGTAATTTTTGATTCTGATTAACATATGAAATATGCCCTCTAAGGTACTTTACATTTATATCTGATGTAGACATACCACCTATCTTAATAGTGCCTTCATAATCATCTATTATTCTATAAATCATATTTAATAAAGTTGACTTACCTGTCCCATTTGCTCCTTTAATTAAAACTTTATCTCCTACATTTATATTTAAAGAAAAATTATTAAACACTTTTTTTAGTCCAATATTATAGGTTAAATTTTTAATTGAAATATTACCACTTATAAAAGGCAAACCACTATAACTTTCATCATTTAAATAATAAATACTATTAATTCTTCTGTAAGCACTTTTAAAAAACATTATATTCGGCATAATACTGCAAAAATAACTAATACTAGATATAAAATAATTATTAATAAAAATAAATGATAATAATGTTCCAACACTTAATTTTAAATAAGAATTAAAGACAATAATCAATATCAAGACTAACTCAGTATAAGAACTAATAAGTAATTCATTTAATGCAATTTTTTTATTTAAAGAATAGTTTTGATTACTATTATCTAAAATATTATCCCTTATTTTATTAAAATAATATTTTATGTCAGTAATTATTTTAATAGTCCAAATATTAGATATAAAACTTATCACCATATCAGTTAATGAAGTATTACTATCTATAGTTCTCTCTAAATTTTGATACATCTTTTTATTATGAAAATAAACAATTAATAATACAAATAACGTAATTACAAGTATTATCATAAATATCATCTTATTTAAAATATAAAGCATAATAGATGTACTTACAATAATTAAAAAGTTTACTATAGATTCTACTATCGTTACTGATATATTCTCTTTTATAATACTTATATCATCAAACCTGCTTACTAAATCTCCTTCCTTTCTTAAACACAAATATTTAAAGGGCAAGAAAAATATTTTTTTAATATAGTCAGTAGATAAACTTTCATTTAAGTTTTTATTTAACTTAAATACACAAATATTTTTTAAATAGTTTATAAGTATTTTGTTAAAGATTAGCACTATCAAAACAATCAAATTAAATACTGAAAGCGAAAAGATACTATTTACTAAAATTGAACTTACAATAAGAAATGCACATATCACTAAAGTTAAAATAAATATTTTTATAAATAAACTTTTGTTTTTAAAGATTACGTTCTTTAACAATTTTAAAAACAAAGATTGAGATTTAATATTTACAATGTTAGATATCGGGAATAATTCCAAAACGTATCCAGTAAATATTTCTTTAAATTTAGATAGTTTTAATTTGTTTTTACCAGTGGCTGGATCCATAACTACAATCATATCATTATCTATTTTAACAATTACTACAAAATGATAAAAATTATTAGTTTTAATTTGAACAATAGCAGGTAGTTTAATCTTACTAAGATCGAATTCTTTCTTCCCACTAACTTCAAAACCATACTTCTCTGCTGCCACTTTTAAATTATAAAAGGAAGTACCATCTTTTGTAGTTAGTGTATCAACTTTAACATATTCTAGTGGAATAAACCCATCATAATATTTAATTATCGATAATAAACAGCACGCTCCACAGTCTGCTTCATCCTCTTGTCTTACAACAATATTTTTTAACATTTTTTCCTCCCTTCATTAGTTATTGTTGTAAGAACATGTTCAATTTCCTTTTTTATTTTAAAAAAAATTAGTTATTTTTTAATTTAACTAATTCTTACTCTTCTTTTTATAATTTTTAATTTTATCTAAAAATTTAAAATTTCTTTTAACTAAATATGGATATGCTTCCATAAGTCTTGTTTTTATACGCTTAGTTGATTCCTTCTTCTTTTCAAACTCTTCCATAAATTTATCCAAATGACTAGCAATATTAGAAACTTTAATAGCCTCAAAGAAACTTATAGAAAAATCAACAAGCATTATAATAAATAAAACAATTGCAACATACAAAGCAGTTTTAAAACCTAATGCATTATATAACTTATTAAATAATGGATTAAATACATAGATAATTGCTACTGATCCCAATCCAAATAACACTGAGTTTTGTAAACAAACTCTACCATTTAAATTATATTTTCTTTCTGAATAATCCCACCACCTATTATGAAATATCTTTTCCATAACATAACTAGTAATATACTCTAAAAGTGAACACAAAACTAATCCAACTAAAAATATAATAAAAGAATCCTTCTTAACATGCATAAGAGCTAAACTAACAATCATTGCTCCATTTCCATATATAGGAATATAAGGTCCATGTAAAAAACCCCTATTAACCCATTTCTTATCACCTAAATAAACATAAAATACTTCACACACATATCCAATTATAGAATAGAACACAAAGTATAAAAATATATAACATAATTTATCCATAACTACTCTCCTCTTAATAATTTTATCTAATTAATAAAATTTTTTCAATAAAAAAAGGAAATTAAGTGTGTCCTTACAACAATAACTAATGAAGGGAGGTAATATTATGTTATTTAGATTTTTACTAAGAACACTATATTTAGCTTTTAGAATTATTTTATAGAATATTTTAATAATAGTTAAATATAATTTACTAGCGAGGAGAATTGAATATGATTAACAAACAGAAATTATGGTTTTTAACTCTATTTAGTATCATTTTAGTCTTAAGTGTGTATTATGTATCTATGCCTGGAGAAAGTTTATCCAACCTAATTAAATCAAATGACACTTCCAGTGAAAAAACTACAATCAAAACAAACAGTGAGGATAACTTAGCCGCTCTTAGAGTTAGCAACGATGAAGAAGTCTTAGCAGAAATGGCTAAACTACAAGAAACATTACTAGATACAGCAGCTTCTAGTGAAGATAAAAATAATGCATATGAAAAACTATTATCAATTAACTTAAATAAAGGAAAAGAAACCTCTTTAGAAGAATTAATTTTAAAAGAATATAAAATAAAATCATTTATAAAAATAAGTGGAGATAAAATAAACGTTACCATTCCAACTAAGGATGGTAGTTATGAAAAAGCTAATCAAATTATGCGAACAATTCAAAAAGAATTTGACAAAAAACAATATATAACTGTTAAGTACCAATAATCTAATAATCACTCTCTCTTTAATTGTGTCATAAAATATTATGAGAAGTTGAAAGAGAGGGAAATATGTCTAAAGGTATATTAACAGCACGTGAAAGAGAAGTTTTTGAACTCCTGATATTAAATAAATCTACTAAAGAAATAAGTACTTATCTAGGAATAAGCGAAAAAACCGTAAGAAATCATATATCAAATGTCATGCAAAAAATGAATGTTAAGGGGCGCAGTGGTGCTATTATTGAACTTCTGAAATTAGGAGAAATAAATCTATAAAAGTCGTTAATATACGACTTTTTATTTTTAATAAGAATATATTTAAATGAGGTGGATCATGCTAATTAAAATGGTTAAGAAAAGAACTTTTTTAATATTATCTAGTTTAATTATTTTATTAATAGTTTATTTATTTCCAACAAAGAAAGATGATAAAACTTATATTCAAAATGAAAATACTGATTTTAGTATCGTTTATTTAATAGATCAAAATAATTTATTATCAAGGGTTTCTGTAGTAACTAAAAACACCAATATAGATAATCAAATCAAAGAAATAACAGAATATTTAACGTATGGCTCTAACAAGAAAGATTATCTATCAGACGGATTTAAACCAGTAATTCCTAAAGGTACCAAACTCCTCTACTTTAAAATAGATGATGACTTATTAACCCTTAACTTTTCTAAAAAACTTTTAACTATTACTGAAGAAGACGAAAAAAAATTAATAAGTTCCTTAGTATACACTTATACAAGCATTGATGGAATTAATAAAATAACTATTTATGTAGAAGGTAATCTTCTTGATAGACTACCTAATTCAAACGAAAAAATACCTCAAATAATAGATAAAAGCTATGGAATTAATCAAATATACAATATTACAGATATTAATGGAACTACAAAAACAACTATATATTATCTATCTAAATATAAAGATTACTATTACTATGTACCAGTTACTTTAATAAATAATGATAAAAGTGATAAAGTAGAAATCATCTTATCTGAACTTGCTAGTAAAAGCGTTTACGAAACAAGCCTAATTAGTTATTTAAAAGACGTAAGAGAAATAAGTTATGAAATGGAAAATGATTTTATCTCATTAAATATGAGCAAAAAACTCTTTAATGACCTTTACGAATCAAATCTAATTGAAAAAGTAATATACACAATAAACCTATCTATAAAAAATAATTACGAACATAAAAAAGTCATATATTATATAGATAATGAACTATACGAAACATATGACTTTTAGCTAATAATATGCAGTAAATTATAAATTGCGTTACTTATTTTAAGATTAGTGTATAATTAAATATGGTGATACACATATGAGTTTAAATGAAATTGGTACTAAACTTAAAGAACTTAGAATCAAAAATAATATAACCCAAGATGAATTAGCAAGTAATCTATACCTTAGTAGACAAGCAGTAAGTAGATGGGAAACTGGTAAAAGTATTCCAGATTACCAGACACTAATCTTAATTTGTAAATTTTATAATGTTAATATGGATTATTTTTTTGATAATAATAATGTAAAAGATAAAAAATATTATTTTAATTTAGTTTTTGAAAATTTTAATAAGCAAAAAATAATAAATAAATTTAAAATTATAATAATTATTCTGATAGTATTTGTAATAATAATATTTTCACTTTTTTATACACTTTATACTTTTAATAAAAACAATATTTACGAACTTGAATATAGATCAAATGAATTAGTCTGCAATAGTGGGTTAATTATAACATCACCTAAAAAGATTATATTTAAACCATGTGTTCTAAGTTTTTCAGATGGGGCAGAAATTAATAATATAGAAATTTATTATTATGAACAAAATGATAAAAGAATTATATTATCTGGAGGACCTAATATTCTTAATTTCACATGGAAGGATAAAAGAAACGTTAGTGAACTATTTAATTACGGTAAAATAAATATAGATAACAATTTACCAAACATATATTTAAAAATAACTACTGAAGATAATGTCGAAAAAACTATAATTCTTGATTCTAGAAAAATTTAAAAAATTAATTGTTTTCATTTCTAACTTCTAGCAATATTAAACAACAAATTAATTATTTAATTGTTTTGAAATATTTATTAATACATCTTTTTAACTTATTAAATTTTTTCTTATCAAGTTTATTGTTATTATTAAGATATATTTTTTTATTTAACTCTATCATAATTGTATCTAATCGTTCATCATACACATCAAAATATTTATTTGGTATAATACTTCCTTCATATGGATAATTTGTTTTTACACTATAATTATACTTTTTAAAGTGATTTATTGTTTGTTCAACTAATAATTTAGAAGTGTACTTATTTTCAACTCCAATGCAAATATCAGGAGCATCATCTTTATCAAAAACCTTCTTTATAAACAATTCACTAAAAGAATGTAAATCAACTAAAACACATCTATTGCACATATTAATTATATTAGATACTTCTTTATTCAATATATCATGATGCTTATTATAATAGTTACTTATGATATTATTTTTATATTCTTCATCAAGAACTATAAAATCACTTTCATTAGAATCTTTACTATAAACTACACCCATTCCATATTTATTCATAACTTCTTCCTCAGTATTAAAGCGTTCTACATCGCAAAACATTCTTGAATAACGAAACTTAATAGTTCTTACTTTCTTACTAACTAGTCTATCTACTAAATAATCACTAATAAAAATATTTTCTTTTCTAACATTTTTAATTAATCTCTTCTTACACTTACTTGGAATAAGCAATGAAGAATGAGGAATATGAACTAATAAATATTTTTTCAAACTAACACCTCCACAAAAAAACATTTAAGACAACCTTAAATGTTTAAGATTATCTTATAGTTCTAGCATTACCACCTAATCTAATAGGTTGGTGTGATATCTTAGGGCTAGTCCCTCCATCACTCTTTATAAGATATATATTATTTTATTATTAATTTTCAGCTTTAATTGCTGCCTGTGCTGCTGCTAGTCTAGCAATTGGAACTCTGTATGGTGAACAAGATACATAATCTAATCCAACATTATGACAGAACTCTACAGATGAAGGATCTCCACCATGTTCTCCGCATATTCCCAAATGAATATCTGGATTAGCCTCTCTACCAAGAGTAGCAGCCATCTTAACTAACTTACCTACACCTTTTTGATCTAACTTAGCAAATGGATCATTTTCATAAATCTTCTTATCATAATATGAACCTAAGAATTTACCAGCATCATCTCTAGAAAAGCCAAATGTCATTTGTGTTAAGTCGTTAGTACCAAATGAGAAGAAGTCAGCTTCTTTAGCGATTTCATCTGCGGTTAATGCTGCTCTAGGAATTTCAATCATTGTACCAACATGATATTTCATTTCAAAGTTTTCATTTTTAAGAACTTCATCTGCAGTCTGACAAACAATATTTTTAACATATTTAAGTTCCTTAACTTCTCCAACAAGTGGAATCATAATCTCTGGAACAATTTTAATATTCTTTCTCTTAGATACTGCAATAGCAGCCTTAATAACAGCCCTAGTTTGCATCTTAGCAATTTCTGGGAATGTTACAGCAAGGCGGCATCCTCTGTGTCCCATCATTGGGTTAAACTCATGAAGTCCTGCAATAATGGCTTTAATTTGTTCAACACTTTTTCCCTGAGTTTCTGCTAATAATTTAATATCAGCCTCTTCTGTCGGAACAAATTCATGTAGAGGTGGATCCAAGTATCTAATAGTAACACTATAATTTTCCATAGCCTCATATAAAGCCTCAAAGTCCTTTTGCTGCATTGGTTCAATTTTTGCTAAAGCATTTTCTCTTTCCTCAACAGTATCAGAACAAATCATCTCTCGGATAGCAGCTATTCTATCTTTTTCAAAGAACATGTGCTCAGTTCTACATAATCCAATACCTTCTGCACCAAGTTCTCTAGCCTTTAAAGCATCTTTAGGAGTATCAGCATTTGTTCTTACTCTTAACCTTCTATACTTATCAGCCCAAGCCATTATTCTACCAAACTCACCAGTAATAGAAGCATCAACTTTAGGAATTAATCCAGCATAAATCTTACCAGTAGAACCATCTATAGAAATCTCATCAAATTCTTTAAATGTCTTATCACCTAAAGTAAATGTTTTATTTTCTTCGTCCATAATAATATCTTGACATCCAGAAACGCAGCAAGTACCCATTCCACGTGCTACTACTGCAGCATGACTCGTCATACCACCACGAACAGTTAAAATACCTTCACTAGCCTTCATTCCTTCAATATCTTCTGGAGATGTTTCAAGTCTTACTAATACTACTTTTTTACCATTCGCTTTTGCAGTCTTAGCATCTTCTGCAGTAAATACTATTTCTCCAGCAGCTGCTCCAGGTGATGCTGCAAGCCCTTTACCAATTGCTTCAGCGCCCTTAAGTGCTTCAGTATCAAATGCAGGATGTAATAAAGTATCTAAATTACGAGGATCAATCATCATAACTGCTTCCTTATCAGTAATCATACCCTCGTCAACTAAATCACAAGCAATCTTTAATGCAGCCTTAGCAGTTCTTTTACCATTACGTGTTTGAAGCATATATAAGTGTTTATCTTCAATTGTAAATTCCATATCTTGCATATCATGATAATGTTTTTCTAACTTTTTGCAAATACCAACAAACTCATCATAAACTTCAGGCATCACGTCTTTTAAATGATCGATTGGTTGTGGAGTTCTAACGCCAGCAACAACATCTTCTCCTTGAGCATTCATTAAAAATTCACCCATTAAATGTTTTTCTCCTGTTGCTGGATCCCTAGTAAAGGCAACACCAGTTCCAGATGTGTCTCCCATATTACCAAAAGCCATCATTTGAACATTTACAGCAGTTCCCCAAGAATAAGGAATATCATTATCACGGCGATATATATTTGCTCTAGGATTATCCCATGATCTAAATACAGCCTTAACAGCGCCCATTAATTGTTCAGTTGGATCTGTTGGAAAATCACTACCAACTTTACTCTTGTACTCAGCCTTAAACTCTTCTGCTAGTTCTTTTAAATCTTCAGCAGTAAGTTCAACATCTAAAGTAACGCCTTTTTTCTTTTTCATCTCGTCTATAAGAGTTTCAAAATATTTCTTTCCTACTTCCATTACGACATCAGAATACATTTGAATGAATCTACGATAACAATCCCATGCCCATCTAGCATTACCACTCTTCTTAGCTAAAACTTCTACTACATCCTCATTCAATCCTAAATTAAGAATAGTATCCATCATACCAGGCATAGATGCACGAGCACCACTTCTTACAGAAACAAGTAATGGGTTCTCTTTATCCCCAAACTTCTTACCAGTAATCTCTTCCATTTTCTTAATGTTTTCGAAGATTTCTACTTGAATCTCATCACTGATCTTTTCACCATCTTCATAATATCTAGTGCACGCTTCAGTTGTAATGGTAAACCCTTGTGGTACAGGTAATCCTAACTTAGTCATTTCTGCTAAATTAGCCCCCTTACCTCCAAGCAAGTTTCTCATATCTTTGTTTCCCTCAGAAAACAAATAAACATATTTCATAAATTAAACCTCCTTTATCTAATCATCATTGAATTTATAAAATATCTATTATCACTCTTAATAAGCACTAAAGTACCTTTTAAAGCCACAATATCTTTAGCATACTCTAAAGCATTTGCTTTGCAACTTTCAGAGTTATAATCAATCATATCAAAATAAACTGTTTTTAAGTTATCTCCATTTTTTTCATTAACAACTTTAATACAGTATTTAGGATTACCGTAGTTTATTTCATATTCATAGGCACCATCTTGATTTAAATACTCAGCAATATTTTCTTTAGATAATTCTGTATTAAATACACTTTCTGATAATGCATTAATCTCATCAAAAGTAAGTGCACCTTTATCATTCTTAGAATAAAGATACTTAAACTTAGTAAGTTCACTTTCAAAAACATTTATGTCTTTATTATTATAATCAATCGCATTATTAATACCTCTTAAAAAACTTTCATCATTAATAAGCGTATTATAATTTATCTTCTCAGTATCACTTAAACTTGTAATATCCTTATCTACCATCTCAGTAGTAGTTGTAGGTAATTCATATTTATAATTATTTACAGATAGTGTATGATGTACTAAATATAACATTATAATAATACCAATTACTATCAAAACTATCATAAAAACTCTACCTAATTTTTTAGAATTATCATCAATCATTTTACCACCAGCCTACCCAAAAATTATACCAATTTTTTTATTAATAATCTAGTATTTTCCATGAGGATGAGCATTTAAATATACTTTTCTAATCGCATCATTTGTAAGATGCGTGTAAATACTTGTTGTATTTAAATTAGCGTGCCCTAAAAGTTCCTGAACACTTCTTATATCACACCCTTCATTTAAAAGCATTGTCGCAAAAGTATGTCTAAAAGTATGCGGAGTAACCCTAACATTAATCGAACACTTCTTAATAATTTCCTCAATAATATATCTAAACCCTCGATCAGTAAGCTTACCACCATTATTATTAATAAGTAAATAAGGTGAATACTTTCCATTTAACAAAGCCCCTCTACCATCTTTAAGATAATAATATAATTTATTCTTAGTGCTCTCCCTATAATAAACAATTCTCTCTTTACTCCCCTTACCCATAACTCTAATCTCATTATTCTTTAAATCCATATCCTCAATCTTAATATTAGATAACTCACTAACACGCAAACCCGTTGCAAGTAAAAGTTCTATAATAAGAGCATTTCTTAAAGTAAGAGGTTTATCATCATCTAAAGAATTAAGCATCTCTTCAAAATCACTATACTTAAAATAATTAGGAAGCCTCTTTTCCGTCTTAAGATTATTAATAAGATCAAAAGGATTATTATCAGTAACATCCTTCTTAATTAAATAATTATAAAAACTTCTTAAAGAACTAAGTAATCTATTAATACTAGTACTCTTATAACCACTCTTCTGCATACTAATAACATACTTACTAACATCATCATAAGTAAGACTCAAATAATTAAGTTTATTAATATTACAATACTCTTTTAAATGATATAAATCTATCTCATAACTCTTAACAGTCTTATCAGAATACTTTCTCTCAAACTCTAAATAATCTAAAAACTCTTTAATCTTATCTTCCATATCATTTATCCTCACTAAAATTATAATTTATTTTCTCATCTAATACAAGAAAAAAACAATTAAAAACTATAACAAAAAAACTGATAGAAACCATCAGCTCATATATAGTCATTTCTATCAGTTCTAACTTAAATTTTTACTACAAATGGGGAACTACTAGTTCCATCACCGGTTACGTTGGTCGTCGATTTAAGAGAAATTGATGGACGAAGCCCGCCGGCGTGGTCACTCACGCCACTGGTGGAGAAGTATCCATTGCCACCGAGAACGCCCCAAACAGCAGCACCGATACTACTGAAGTCGTAAGGAGACAAAGACCACCACCATAAAGTTCCAATATTTTCTTGTAAATAAGTTGTAGTATTTTCTAACTCATGAGCATATCCTGCAAATGCTAGTTCATCAGCAGTTATTAAGCCCACTTTTGATGTTATTTTACTTAATTCTCCATTACATTTAAAACTTGGGCCTGTGCCTCCAGCACTTCTACTTGTACTTACTAATCTTTGTGTGGCACCATAGATTGTTACATTTGTACCATATCCTAAACCATTAACATTACTCCAATTCCATGGATTGTAAGTTTTATCTGTTACAGTTTTATCATTACACCATACAGTATCAGCTATTACTTTTTCATATGTTTTTAGATTATTATTATACCAAGTTTCTAAATTAGTTAGTATTGTACTCTTATTAGTATTTGCATGTGTAGCTGTATATGTACTAGAGCCTGATGTTCCATACCTAAATCCTACATAAGCATTGTCATCTTCTTTTTCATTAAATTTACTTGTATATGTTGTACCAGAGTATCTTGCAAATGCTGCACTAGCACTATTATTTGCTGATGCACAAGGATTAGCAACTCCAGTTGGATTATCATTGTGTAAGATAAGTTTTACAGAGCCATCTCCACCAACTCTAATTATTCGCCAGCACTTATTAGCAAACTCTACATAGTTATTTGTTACTGCACCTCTAAAATAATAACTTGTTCCATAATCATCTTCTGTACTAGCTAGTAATGCTTCATCAGCAGTAGATACTGCTGCTCCTGGAGTAGTTATTGGAGTTTTTAATGTATTACTGTCTCTTAATGATGCAAGTAGTGTTCCTTCTTTTGCTTCATTCCATCCTTTAGGGGCATTAATTACACTACTATTAACATTTACTGGTGCTATCTCAACATGAGCACTAAATGCTGCTCCTTGATTTGCATTTTGACTAGTTGCTTTCTTAG
>ENA-OPDA01000648-OPDA01000648.1-human-gut-metagenome-genome-assembly--contig:-NODE-648-length-25474-cov-2.844447_pt1 | contig 25474 bp, 27 predicted proteins | sample MGYA00241253_ERZ501486 | MGnify/ENA primary metagenome ERZ501486 (study PRJEB25962, sample SAMEA2042510) | human gut metagenome | biome: human gut; feature: human-associated habitat; material: faeces... | reverse complement strand
TAAATCAGCTAAATCACCACTACAACATTCTAAAGTTCTAACAGAAATATCCATGCTTCTAAAAAATTCAACTGTATATTTCCACATTTTATTATACCAATCCATTGCTTCTTCTGGCTTACATAAAACAATCATTTCTTGTTTTTCAAATTGATGAACTCTATAAATACCTCTTTCTTCTATTCCATGAGCTCCAACTTCTTTTCTAAAACAAGGTGAATAAGAAGTCATTGCAATTGGTAATTTTGCTTCATCAATAATTTCTCCTTTAAATCTACCTATCATTGAATGTTCACTTGTACCAATCAAATATAAATCTTCCCCTTCAATTTTATACATCATTGCTTCCATTTCAGGAAAAGACATAACACCAGTAACAACATCACTATGAATCATAAATGGTGGAACACAATAAGTAAATCCTTTACTTATCATAAAATCTCTCGCATAAGCAAGTGTTGCTTCATGAAGTCTGGCAATATCACCAACTAAATAATAAAATCCATTACCACTAGTTTTACCAGAACTCACCTTATCTAATCCTTCAAAAGACTCACAAATATCTGCATGATAAGGAATTTCATAATCAGGCACAAATGGTTCACCAAATTTTTCAATTTCCACATTTTCGCTATCATCTTTCCCAATTGGTACACTATCATCAATTATATTTGGTATAACAAGCATTCTATCTTTAATTTCTTTTTCCAAACGTTCTTCTTTTTCTTCAACACTTTCAATTTCTTCATTAATATTACTTACTTCATTTTTTATTTTTTCAACTTCATCTAATTTTTTATCACGCATTAAAACTCCAATTGATGCACTCAAACTGTTTCTCTTAGCTCTAAGTTCATCAACTTTCATTTTACATTCGCGATAACTTTTATCATATTCATAAACTTCATCAACTAATCCAAGCTTTTCATCTTGAAACTTTTTCTTAATATTTTCCTTTACTAATTCCCTATTTTCCCTTATTAACTTAATATCTATCATAAATCCTCCAAAAATAAAAAGAATGTTACCCAAGGAGTGCTTTATGCACGGTACCATCCTTTATTTAACTTAATTTATATAACGGTTTAATCCGAGGCACATGCCCAACTCAAAAGATAGATTTCATTATTTTCACTTTCTCTTTTCCACCAACCAAGAGATCTCTATGTAGTTTTCATAATTACTTATTCTTTTTCTTCGTTTTTATAAAACTAATATAACACAATTTATTTTAAATTACTAGTCTTTTTAATAATTTTTATTTTTTTGTTAAACTAAAAATTAAAAAAATAATTACAAAAAAAGACAAAAGAACGTAATTACCCAATTGCCCGTTAAAATTTCAATAATTAGTGTTTTTGCTTTAAATATACATGTTTTCTCACTATAATATAAAACATTGTTATTGTTATTGTTATTATTATTACTATTTAATAATAAATTAGAATTTTTAATTCTATAAGTATTAGTTTTATAATATTTTGTATTTTGACTAACTAAAACAGAATTCAAATTTTTGTTATTATCAAATTCTTCTTAAGTCACTACATCTATTTCATTATTTAAATCCCAAATTGCGTAAATTTTCAAGTTCAGATTGACTCATTTTAACCTTTCTAGAATTAATATACAAAGTCTCAGAAGCATAAACAGCATCACAAAACAGTACACTAAAAATCGATACGATTAAAAATATAATTTTCTTTTTCCTTTCATAAATTTAAATTAAAATATTCATTTTTTAACCAATAAGATACATAAGTTACAAAAGAAAGTTCAGAAATTTTATATGAAAACACCTCAGTATAATTATCACAGTTATCATAAAAATATACATCAAATTCATTTAAAAATTGAGAAACAATGTCATTTATTTTTTTTGTGGCTTCATTATCATTAATTTTGAAGTTAATCATATTTTTCAAATAATTATAAAACATATTATCATTTTTCAAATCACGTTTTAAAGAAATAAAATCATTTTTAGTAATAAAATGTTTATCTCTATATTTAATTAAATAATTATGATAGTTTTCATTGTATTCAGTCAAATTATAATAATATAAAGTAATATAACAACCTAAATTATTTAAAGCCGACTCATAAGAACCATCTTTAATTGAAATATTTTTCAAACTTCCACAAGTCAAATCATTTGAGGAATAATCCATAACAATATCGAGATTGTTTTTAATTTGAGCTACACTTAAATCATAGCTAGTCCACAATTTTGATGTATTATCAATATTTTCACTCGAATTAGGTTTGAATAAGAAAAATATCAAAAATAAAACAAAAAACAACACAAGCAATATAAATGTACAAATGAATCTAAAATCGCAACTTCTTTTCACTTATAATCACCTTCCCTACAATATAAATACAAAAATAGAAACGTTTCATGAAATAGTATTTACAATAAAATTGTAATATAAAAATATACGTATGTCAAGATAAGATTTCAACCAAAATATTGACATTTACATATTGTTTCTATGTTATAATTTTTGCTTTTCTATCATGTATTTTGTTATTCAATTTACACCAGCAATATCAAATATAATACTGGAGAATAACATTGTTACACAAAATTAAAAAACAGAAAATTAATTTGTTTAATTTCTGTTCGTAAAATTTTCACATAAAATTGGATTATAATTTGTAATATTTTTACTTAAAAATTATTTTTTTAATAATTTTCAGCTTTTAATTCAAAATAACTTTGTGGATGATTACATACTGGACAAACAGCTGGAGCTTCTTTACCAATGACAATATGTCCACAATTACGACAAATCCAAACACATTCTCCATCTTTACTAAATACTAACTTATCATCAATATTTTTTAGTAACTTACGATATCTTTCTTCATGTGCCTTTTCAATATCAGCAACACGTTCAAAAAGATTAGCGATTCTATCAAATCCTTCTTCACGAGCAACTTTAGCAAATTCTACATACATATCTGTCCATTCAAAGTTTTCTCCATTTGCAGCATCTAATAAATTTACTTCTGTACTTGGAATGCTACCTCCATGTAATTCTTTAAACCACATTTTTGCATGTTCTTTTTCATTATTTGCAGTTTCTTCAAATATTGCTGCAATTTGTTCATAGCCATCCTTTTTAGCTTTTGATGCATAATAAGTATACTTATTTCTTGCTTGACTTTCTCCGGCAAAAGCAGCCATTAAATTAGCTTCTGTTTTACTTCCCTTTAATTCCATTTTTAAATTCCTCCTTCTGGCATTCTTCACAAATGCCCTTAAAAACTATTTCATAATCACTTACTATATTATTTTCAATTTTTTCTATCTTAGGAAATTTTGCATCAAATACATCAACTATCTTAGAACACTTTTTACATATAAAATGACAATGAGGAATAACTTTATCATAATGTTTAACGCCATTAACCATTAAACTTATAATTAAGTTATCGTTTTCTAATCCTCCTAAATTTCTATAAACAGTACCTAAACTAATATTAGAAATTTGTTTTCTAGCCTCATCATATATTTGATAAGCATCCAAATGATTATTACTATTATTTATTATATCTAAAATAACTTTCTTTTGTTTAGTATTTTTCACGCACACCTCCTAAATAGTAATGATTACTACTTAAGTATACAATAACGTATCAAAAAAAGCAAGCATAAAAATACAAATTTTCCATATATTTTAATGAAAGGAATGGTAATAATGGAAATTCTAAAGGTTTCATCAAAATCTAACCCTAGTAAAGTTGCTGGTGCTATAGCAAATATCTATAGAGAAAACAAAGAAGTGGAAATTCAAACCATCGGAGCAGGTTCTCTAAATCAAGCAATCAAAGCTATCGCCATATGTCGTGGTTTTGTAGCTCCAACCGGTGATAACTTAGTGGTCATACCAGCATTTAATGACATAATAATAAATGGTGAACAAAAAACAGCTATCAAACTTATTATTACAAACAAATAACGGATTAATTCATCCGTTATTTTATTTTCAAAGATATAATTAATGGGTCAAATAATTCTAGTATTCCATGTATTAAGAAAAAATATCCCAACACTAATACTTGTATATCATTTTCATAATATAAATTCATTGTTGTTAAAAGTCCTACCAAGATAAATAGCACTAAACTAATAACCTTTATAATCCACATTCTATTCTTCCTATCATTATAATAATCACTTTTTTTGAGCTTTATAAGAGATAACAGAATTATCCAAATAAGTAAACATAAAGCTAAGTACCAAGGGACTTGGCTAATATTTAATTTAAGGGCTATAATAAATACAATGATGGATGCTAAACTTGTAAATAATCCTTCATAATCTTTACTCTTACTTGTTAATAAAAATTTAATCAAGTTTAATACCGCATAAACACCCAATACTCCTAAGAATATACCTTTTACTTTTACAAAATGAAATAAGGGAAACAATAACAAAATACTTCCACATATTATTAAAAACACTGATGCAATTAAATCAACAATTTGTTTCTTTTTCATAAATCCTCCACTTACATTGTATCACAATTTGCTGAATAATACATTAATTTTTATTATTCACAGGAAAAAAGAGTAAATTTTCTTCGCAACAAAATTTTATTCAAAATTTTGTCTATTTCTAACCAATTTTCTTTGTCGTTTAATTTCTTCTCTTGAAAAGTTACTATTTCTAATGTTTGGCTCTGGTGTTCCTTTTAAACGAAATTGTTTTAACTCATCAACTGACATGCAAAATTCCTTAGTTTTAGAAGAACCACTAATAAATAATGCAGAGTCTCCGTCTCTTACAACTTTACAATAAGTTACAGACACAACATTTCCTTTTTTTGTAAAAACAGCATATAATTTATCAAAATCAAATATTTGATTTACAACAGTCATTTTCTTTAATAATCTAGTTTCAGTATGAATAGGTATATTAGAATATGGAAAATTTTCCCTTCTTTCATCAGTTATATATTTATTTATATAACTAGAATAACAGTCTTCTTCACAACGATATAAATCTGTTCTGTCATCCATACATTTTACCACCATACTTTCTTCATACGAAATCATTACTTGTACACAATCTTCTGATACATATGCTTTATTAATTTTTTGAATAAATATATTGTTCTTATTTAACATAAATAATCCCTCCTAATTGGATTTACTATAGCAAACAAACAATTTTTTGTCAACCAAACTAAAAAACATTTTTATTACAAATTTCTCTTTATTAATTGATTTAACTCAACTGCATATTCCATTGGAAGTTCACTTTTAAATTCATCAATAAAACCTAAAACAATTAACTCCGTTGCTCTTTCTTCCGGAATACCTCTACTCATTAAATAAAATAATACATCATCACTAATTTTTGATACTGTTGCTTCATGTTCAATGTTACTTGTAATATTTCCAACTATATTCGTAGGTATTGTATCAGACATAGACTTATCATCTAGTATTAAACTATCACATTTTACCATGGCATCACTATTTAAAGCATTTTTCTTTATTTCAACCTTACCACGATATGTAGCATTTCCACCATTTCCTGCAATACTTTTAGAAACAATATTACTTTTTGTATTTTTTCCAATATGAATCATTCGAGCCCCACTATCTTGCTCTTGTCCACTCTTGGCAACACTAATTGTAATACATGTTCCCCTAGAATTATCTCCTTTTAAAACACAACAAGGATATTTCATTGTTACTTTAGAACCTATATTTCCATCAATCCATTCCATAACTCCAGCTTCATCAACTAAAGCTCTTTTTGTAACTAAATTATACACATTTGTTGCCCAATTTTGAACAGTGGAATATCTACATTTAGAATTTTTACCAACATAAATTTCCACAATTGCTGCATGCAAGCTCGATTCACTATACGATGGTGCAGTACACCCCTCTACATAATGCAAACTAGAATTATCATCTACAATAATTAATGTTCTTTCAAATTGTCCCATATTTTTACTATTTATTCTAAAATAACTTTGTAAAGGTCTATCAAGCACAGTATTTTTAGGAACATAAATAAATGAACCTCCACTAAACACCGCTGCATTTAAAGCTGCAAATTTATTTTCAGTGAAAGATACAATCTTACCAAAATATTTTTTAACTAAATCAGGATATCTTTTAATAGCATCTTCAATTGATGTAAATATTACATTTTTCTTTTCCAACTCTTCAATCATATTATGGTATATTACTTCACTTTCATATTGAACACCCATACCTCCAAAATGTTTTTCACTCTCTAAAACACCCACACTATCAAGTTCATCCACAACTGGTTTTAAAATATTATTCCAATTATTCTCTAGCTTTTTATCAGCTTCATTATTTTTATAATAAATAACATCATCAAAATTCAAATTAATTTCTGGGCCAAACAGAGGCAAACTTTGTTCTACAAAAGACTTATATCCCTTTAACCTATAATCTAAAACCCAATCACTTTCATTTTTTATCTCAGATATTTTTTTTACTTTTTCTTCACTTAAACCAACAATTTCCATCTTACTTATCTACTCCATCAAGTATTTTAACAGCACTCTTACTTGATAAAAGTGCACAATTCTTTCTAGCTGGTTGCATATATATTTCATCAAAAACATTAAGTTCTCCAAGGATTTCAGAATTATATTTTTCTTCATTAATCATATTTTGATAGTTACTTATTATTTCTTTTGCTTCTTCTACACTTTTACCAATCAAACTTTTAACAATTATACTTGTTGCACTTGTACATATTGCACATGCTTCCCCATCAAAACAAGCATCAACAACTTTACCATCTTCTATTTTCATCATTAAATCAATATTATCAATACATGAATCACTCCTTGTATTAGCTTTAACATAAGATTCATCTTCTTTCAAACCTCTATTCGTAGGGTGTTGATAATTATCAAGTATAATTTCTCTTTTAGTTTCTTTATCCATTAGATACCTCCATTATTTTATTCATAAATTCCTTCACAATCATTTCTTCTTTATTACCATTACCAATTAACAATGCCTCCATCATTAATTTAGTAGCATACATTTTACTTATACCCCTACTCATCAAATAAAACATTTTATCTTTATTAAATTCTCCGATATATGCTGCATGCTTAGAAAATGTATCATAATTTCTAATAAGTAAATTAGGTTTTATCACCCCAACTCCATTACTTAAATTAACTATTTGATTTTCCTCTAAGCAACTTACTTTATATGCTTCTTTTGGCACAATTCCTGTTACATCAAACTCTAACACACCATCTAGAACATTAACACCATGACATATTACTTCACTACTCGTATTACTAAATTTATGTTCCACCTTAACACTACACTTATTATTTCTAAATCCTAACATTCCTAGATGATATTTTACTTTAGCAAACTCTCCATTTAAATTTATATTAACAGACACATCTTTATCTACAACATAATGATATATTTCTAAAGTTTCATTTTCTTTTATTTCAAAATTAATATTCTCATCACTAATATATATAACTTTATTCATTATAACCTACTTGTTCAGTTTCTAAAGCCAAAGACATATCACCAGTTTTAACAATTTTGCCATTTTTCATAATATGAACATAATCTGGTTTAATAGCCTCAAGTATCCTTGGATAATGTGTAATAATAAGGATTGATGTATCAGGAAACTCATTTTTATACTCATTTATATTTTCACAAACTATTTTTAAGGAATCAACATCTAACCCAGAGTCAATTTCATCTAAAATAATAAGTTTAGGTTTTAACATTTTTATTTGCAATACTTCATTTTTCTTTTTTTCACCACCAGAAAAACCGGCATTTACATCTCTATGAATCATATCACGAGAAAATTTTAAATCATCTAAAGACTTATTTACCTCACTAATAAACTTAAAATAATCAATATGATTACCAGTTTGTTCTTCATAAGCATTTTTTAAAAATTCACTATTTGTTACGCCATCAACCACTGTTGGATCTTGCATTGCCAAAAATATCCCTGCTTTAGCTCTTTCATCTACACTTAATTCATTTAATCTTACATCATTAAATATAATATCTCCATCTAAAACATTAAAAAGAAAGTGTCCCATTATAGTTTTAGAAAGTGTAGATTTACCAGTCCCATTTGGTCCCATTATTGCATGTATTTCTCCATCTTTAATTTCTAAATTTAATCCATCTAAAATCTTTTTATCTTCATTTTTTAAACTAACAACTAAATTTTTTATACTTAACATTTTTACCACCTTACTTATTTATTTTTTCAACTAATGTTATTACTTCATCAATTATTTCTAAATTATCATTTTTTATATTATCAACCATACAACTTTTCATATGACTTGTTAAAATATTATTACCTAGACTTTTTAAAGAATGCATTGATGCCGATAGTTGCATTATTACTTCACTACAATATCTATCATCTTCCACCATTTGCTTTATTCCTCGAATCTGTCCTTCGATAACATTTAATCTTTTTATAATATTTTTCTTTTCTTCACAACTTCTATGTTTATTTTTCTTACACATTTTACATACTTCATGCATACTTCTTCCACCCAGAAGTATTATACACCCTAGGGGGGTATGATGTAAAGATTTTTTAACAACAAAAAAAGTTCGTAACTACGAACCTTTTATCTTGAAGAACCATAATTTCTACTATTTTCAAATTGTAAATATTCAGCATCACTAGCTATAGCTCTAACAATCTTGTTTCTTGTCCAAACTTCACTTTCTTTTTTATTAACAATACCAACCACATACATATTTCTTAAAGGAACTTTAAATTGTTCCAAAGCGATTTTTATAGCTTGCTTCATATAATCCGTCTCCTCTTGCCTAACAAAAAAGTCAAACCCTAAAAAATCAGGTCCTCCACAGCGAACATCAACTGGATCATTTACTACACAATCAACAGATATATGAGAACAAGAAATCATTTTTTCTCTTTTCATAACCAAAATCCTCCTTGCGCTATATAATAACACAAATTAAAATTTAAAACAAGTTTTTTCCATCTTCACTTGCATAAATAAATATTATCTTGTATAATTTAGTTATGCCGCTATAGTATAATGGTATTACAAATCCATGGTAAGGATTAAATCAGTGTTCAATTCACTGTTGCGGCACCATTTAGAGATTTAAGTCCGTATCTACGGGCTTTTTTTAAATTTCTAAAAACGAATTGAAATAAATGGATTTTTAGTCATAAATTTGTTAAAATATATTTGGAAGTGATTTTCATGTACATAAATAAGATTATTGAGCTTTTACAAAAGTATATAAATGATTATGAAGCAAAAAAATATGAACTAGAAGTTTTAAAAACAAAAAAACAACTTTACGAAGAACTTATTCCTCTACTAGAAAATAAAACAGAACTAAACGATAACAAATTATTTATAAGTGTTCTACTTAGTAGTATATATAATAATGAAGAATATAACTTAGAATTCTATAAAGCCATATATTCATACAATCAAAATGATGTAATACCTCTGGATTATCTTGATATCAAAATAAAACAACAATACAAAAATACTGTTGAAAAAGCCATATCTTTAAAAAAACAACTCAAAAATGCTTATTACAAATTTTCAACAGCAAGAAAAGTGCGTTTTCCACTTCAAAAAAGAAAACCATTATTTGACCAAAACTTTACATTCAAAAATATTCAAGCAATAATTTCTTACTATGCTACAATGGGAGAAATTTCTGAAAAAGATGAAGTTTTACTTAACAATGAGTTAGAATTTTACAACAATAATATTATACCAACACAAAATCAAGAAAAAGAATACAAAACTAAAGCGTATAATGAAGTTCCAAATATTTTAGATAGTGGTTTTGAAATGTTTGATTTAATTGAGGTTAATTCCAACAGATTAGAAACAATAAATAGTTATGTTAATGATTTAAAATCATATATTTGCCAACTTAATATTGATGAAATAATACCAGTTATTGAGTCTTATCAAAAATACAATTTAGAAACCAATGAGTACAATTATATTGTCAATGAGATATTAAAAATGTTTTTATTCGAAGCATTAGATTATTATAAAATTCTTCTTGATATAAGTATATATAAAGACAAAGAATCAAGGCATGAAGCAATCCAAACATATAATGAATACTTAGATAAATACCTATTAATAAGGGATTACTACAATAAAATTACGGACATAGAATTAAATGATGAAGTTGAAAGTTTAGAGGAACCTGAAGAATTTGATGAACCAATAGATGCAATAAATCCACGCCGATTAATATTCTCTCACCCAGCTAGTAATCCGACAAAATCTAGATTAATCGATGATTTAAAAGATGTACCAGAAGAATATTTTGAAAGAGTCCAATCTTTATTAGAAAACTTTTTAGTTCATAAGAAAAAAATTAAAAGTCTTACAACTAATAAACCAGGCTTCATAGAATTAAAAGATGACCAAGTTAGAATTGTTATGAAACATACTACTAATAATATTTATTGTGTAATGGGAGTATTTACTAAAAAAGCAAATAATGATAGAAAAATGTATCGAACAATGTGTAATAGAACTGTTACAGATATAATAACAAAAGAAAAAGAAAAGCAAGAATTAGCTTTAGGTGAATTAACAATGCAAGAACTAGCTAGAATTGTTAAAGAAAAAGCAAGAAAAGGTTCAAGATAACACAAACTAAAAAGGAAACTCAATTGTTTCCTATTTTTTATACATTTCTTTAGCTTTTTCCATATTTTCTTTAGAATAACCAGCTAAGACATTAGGCACTTTATTAATTATATCTTGATATAATTCTTCAAAAGAAGCTTTATTTTTCTTACCCCATGTATTTACTACAGCTACTACATTACTTTTACCATTATTAGTTACAACATAAATACTTTTACTAGTTGTAATACCATTTTGTTTAGTTATAAATGGATATACCCACACAATATCATTTAATTCAATTAATTTAACACCACCAGCATAACTAAGTAAATATCTATCAGTTAAATAAACTTTACATTTCTTATTATGAATTCCTTTACCACTATTTACATCTTCTTCTATTTTTTCAAGTTCTCTTCCATATTCTTCCAATATTTTTTTACTTTTTTTATTTCTAACAAAATAAACTATTATTAAAATTAATCCACTTAATGAAAAAACACCAAATAATATTAAAGCAAATATCCCTTCTTCTTTATTATCCCATGTTGTATCAAGATAATTTTCTCCTACTACACTTTTAAGCTCATCAATTGTATAAGTATTACCATCTTCATCTTTCAAAAATTCTTGTAAATATTTAAACACTTCTGTATCACTTTTTGATACATTTCCATAAACCATCACTGGATTAGGTTTTTCTATTTCAGTTTCACTCAAAGTGTATTCTTGTATTTTTCTTAAACTTTCTAAACCACTTTTATTAAGTACAATTATAAAAGGATTATCATTTTCATCAAAAGCTATATAATAATCTTTTTCTTTACCATCCAAAGTTTCCGTAGCAAAAGCACTATCAAGTAAACTAACATTTAATTTAGCATAAACATTTTCACTAGTATTTTTAGTTAAAACTTCATATTCTGCATTAACTTCACCAGAATATATAAGAAGACCTAACCCCATAAATACTACAAATAAAATAATACCTATAACAAGCATACTTTTATGTTCTTTAATATTTTTATAAACATTCATAATTTAAACACTCACCTTCATAACAACATTATACCTTTTTTAAACATTTAAGTAAACAATTATTTATAATATCTAATACTAAATTTAGTACCATTATTACTACTTACCCTAATTGTTCCATTATCTCTTTCTATTATTTCTTTAGCTAAAGAAAGTCCAATACCAAAATTATTACTATTATTATTTTTCTTATAAAATCTATCAAATATATGCTTCATATCTTCATTACTTATACCATCACCACAATCAATTATATCAATGCTTACATACATTCCATTATCCTTATAATTTACATAAATATCCCCATTATCTTTACTATACTCAATTCCATTTTTTAATATATTAGTTATTGCTTCACATTCCCATTTGTAATCTCCCTCAAAAGCTACATCACTTTTACCACTTACATGAATATTTATATTTTTAAGTTCTCTTAATATATCAACATTTTTTAAAACATCAAATAACAAATCTTTAACAATTATTTCTCTTTTTTCAAAAACCACTACATTTGCATCAAATCTTGATAATTTTAGCATTGCAATAATTAAAAAATTAATATTTTCAATCTGTATTCTTATGTCATTTAAATATTCTTTTTGCTTTTCTTTACTAACATGTTCTTCAAGTAATGTATCAATCATAATCATAATTGATGTAAGGGGTGTCTTTAGTTGATGAGATATATTAGCTAAATTATCCTTTATTTTAATTCTTTCTTTATTTTCTTTAGCATATAAGCTTTTTAAACCCACTGTAGTGGTATATACTTCATTTTTTAAAATAGATAAATCTCCTTCAATATTATCAATTATTTCTAAATCATATATTCCATCATTTATTCTTTTCAAATAATTTGTAATATTATCTATCTCTTTACATCTTTTTTTCTTATCAATTACATATAGAGCAATACATAATCCTCCGAAAACCCCAAACAATATTACATTAATAACAATATTTTTATAAAAAGAATCATTCATCCTACTTAAATAATTTATATCACTATCAGTAAATCCATACTTTTTTAATATATCACTTTTACCATTATTACTTCCATTAACTATTTTTATTAAATCTTCACTATTTACATCTGGATAATTTTTACTTACCTCAGTAACTACACTACTCACAAAATCATTTATTACTTTACTATATCTATAATAATCAATATAACTAATTAACATTATTAAACATAAACTAACTAAAAACCATAAACTAATTTTTTTCATAAATCCATCCTATATCCAACACCTTTAACAGTTTTAATTATATCTTCACACCCTATTTTTTCTCTAATTCTTTTTATATAAACACTCAACGTATTATCATTAACAAACTTTCCAGACTCATCCCAAATTCTATTTATAATCATATCTCTAGTTACTAAAATTCCCTTATTTTCTAACAAATAAAATAATATTTTTAATTCTAATCCTGTTAAATCAATTTCATTCTTATCAACATAAACTCTATATGCATCTAAATCAAATGTTATATTTTTATACATTTTAATATTATTTTTCTTATTTCTTTTAATAATATTATTTATTCTTGATAATAGTTCTTTTGACCTAAAAGGTTTTATAATATAATCTTCTACCCCAAGATCTAATGATGTTACAACATCGTCTTCTTCATCCTTAGCACTTAATACCAGCGTTGGAACATCTATATAATTTTTAAAAAAGTCTAACCCATTTCCATCTGGCAACATTACATCCAAGATTACTAAATCATAATTATTACTTACTTTTTCTTTTGCATCTTTAATTGTACTGGCAACGCTAACATCATAATTATGCTCTTCAAGTAAAAACTTAATGGCTTTTACAATCATTTGGCTATCTTCAACTAAAAGTATTTTCATACATACACCTCACATTCTAACAACAAAAAGGTATCACTTCTAAATAAATGATACCATTATTTTTAGGTTAAATCAAATCTATTTATTTGCACAAATCATATATTTTCATCTTTAATAGCATCAATTATATTTTCATTTCTTGTTTTTCTTAAAGCAAAATGCATAATTAAACTAACTAAAATATAAACAACCAATATTGCAATTATAATTGCTTGCCATGGAAATAAATATCCATAATCACTACCATTTGCAAATGCCTTATAAATAGCAAATGACCCCAAAATACCTAAAGGAATACCAATAATTAATGCTTTAGTGGAATACATAATTGACTCTAAGTTAATCATTTTATTAAATTCATTTTTTGTCATACCAATAGACTTAAGCATAGCAAACTCTCTTCTTCTTAAATTCATATTAGTGCTTATTGTATTAATAATATTAGTAACACCAATTAAACTGATAACAATAATAAAACCATACAAGAAAATTGCTACTAAAATAATTAAACTTCTTTGAGCTTTAGCTTCTGTTTCAATATTAAACAAATTATAATTAGTAATATCATTATCAAGTAAATATTCTTTAATTAAACTTTCTAGTTTTTCTGCATCTGTTGATTTAATATACAGGCTTTTTGAATCAGTAGCCGTTATATTATAATTAAATACAATATAATCATAAAATTCATCACTTACTATAATCATTGGAGTTTCACTATATATATTTTGAAGTCCCATTGGTAAGATATCAATTCTTTTTATAATTCCAATACTTAAATCTTTATTATTAATAGAACCAGTTACAGTTTTAAATTTATTTAAATCAAACAAATTTACTTCCTTATAATTTTTACTACCTTCTTGATAAAAAATATTTTTATCAATTAATAAACCTTTATAATTAAAATTACTTTCATCAACTTTATTGTCTTTAAGTATTCTTTTAAACTCAGTTTCTCCAACAGACATAATTCTAAGGGACAAATCATTTACACCATCAAAAAATTTTAATACATCTTCATTATAATATTTTTTATAATCAAATGTCATACTCATACTTCTAATAATACTATACCTACTAATATTATCCATTTTTATTATATCATTAATTATTTTTTTAGATTCTTCTTCATTAGTATCCCTAAGATAAAGCTGAATATCGTAATTAATATCTTGATAATACTGATTTGTTAATTTAAAGCCATAACTCAAAAATGATGATAAGGAAATAAATACAGCAACACTTATTACAATTGATATAATCGTAGTTCTATTTCTTTTTTTATTTCTCTTTAAATTCTTATAGGCAATATCTCCACCGACACCAAATAATTTATCAACTATTTTAGATGACTTAATTTTTTTACTATTAATTTTTATTTCATTGTTATTTCTAATCGCTTCAATCGGTGCAATTTTACTTGATTTTTTAGCTGCTCTAACCACAGACAAATAAATTGTAACTACTCCAAGTATAATGCTTAAAATAACTGGCCAAATAGATATACTAAATACAAATTTAACATCATTAAAATTACCAATATAATTAATTATAATAACAAGTATATAATCCGCAAATATTCCTGATAATATACCTAAAGGAATACCAATTAGACCTAGGATAAAACCTTCATGTAAGACATTTTTCTTAATTTGTTTACTTGTTGCACCAATACTTGAAAGCATACCATACATCTTTTTCTTCTCTTGATTAGCAATATCAAAACTATTCTTTATTACAAATACACTTGTAAGTATTATAATACCTATTACTACACCTGAAATAGCATATAACATATTCATTGTTCTATCACTTAAACTAGCTCCACTCCATCTTAAAAGATCATCATTTAAAGTAATATTATATTTATTTAGATCATTATCATTTGCTATATTATTTATATATTCTTTATAATATTTAGCATCTTTAAATAATAAAGATACATTTATATTATCACTTACTTTATCTATTTTAGTAATTAATGTATAACCTGGAGCACTATATGCTTCAATATTATAATTTAATCTTTCTGTAATACCTACAATTTTATATTCATGTTTACTTGTATCAGTTATATATTCATGGCAAAGATCAGTTTCTCCTTCTTCCACATAATATGGATTACTTTGATTAAGAATTGTTCCATCAGTACATACTCTTTTACCAATATCTAAACTAATTGTATCACCAATTTTTACTTTAGCATTATTTTTAAAAGTTACACTTACTATTATTTCTTTATTATTCTCCGGAAGTCTTCCAGAAACTAGTTTTAATGTTGTATTATCAAAAGCCTCTTTTGTATATCCTAAAACATAAGCATAAGGTTTATATTTATTTATATTATCCACTTTAGCATAACCAAAAGACTCACTTAAATACATACTCTTTACATGACTATTATTTGTAAAATATTTCAAGTCTTTTTTATTTACATTTTCAATTGTTAAATGTCTATTTCCTCCATCTGTAATAGCTATATTTACTAAAGTTGCCCTAAAAGATGTAACCATACCAGCTACTGCACATATTAAAGCAACAGACAAAACTATACCTACTATTGTTACTATTGTTCTTTTTTTATTAAGCTTTAAATTCTTAATAGTTAATTCGTTTAATACATTCATAATTAATTCCTTACATCACTAACTATTTTTCCATCTTCAATAGTAATAACTCTATTTGCAACACTTGCAATATCAGGATCATGTGTAATAACAATAATAGTTTGATTATATTTTTTATTTGATTCTTTTAATAATGCTACAATTTCATCACTAGCCTTAGAATCCAAATTTCCTGTTGGTTCATCCGCTAAAACTAATGCTGGATTATTAATAATAGCTCTTCCAATTGAAACTCTTTGTTGTTGTCCTCCAGATAATTCATTGGGTAAATGTTTTCTTCTAGTACTTAAACCTAAAGTATCAATAATTTCATTAAGTCTATCCTTACTTACATTTTTACCATCTAACTTACAAGGAAGAACTATATTTTCTTCAACATTTAAAATTGGTATTAAATTATAAAATTGATAAATTAATCCTACTTGTCTTCTTCTAAATATAGCTAAAGCATCATTATTCATACTATAAATATCTACATTATCAATAAATACTTTACCACTCGTAGGTCTATCAACACCTCCAAGTAAATGTAGGAGTGTAGATTTCCCACTACCACTGGCCCCAACAATAGCAACAAAATCTCCTTTTTCCACACTAAAACTTACATTATCTACAGCATTAATCGTTGTATTACCATTCTTATAAGTTTTAACTAAATTTTCAACTCTTAATATATCCATTTTCATCACCCATTAAAATCATATTATTTTATTATGACTCTAAAGTGACTAATTCATCACTTTTAAAATTTATTTTAACATTTATACCAATTATTAACAATATATTTTAAAATATTAATGCCATAATAATAATGAAAGGTGGTATGTATGACCGAAAAGGATTTATTATATTTAAGTGATGCATTTAATTGGAACTTAATTGCTTTAAAAAAATATAAAGTATATGAAGAATTCACTACAGGTAAAACATCTAAATTAATAGAAAAGTTAATTAAATTACATGAAGATAATTGCAATGAGATATTATCTATGTTAAAGGAGAATAATAATGAGTGATAAAGATTATTTATTAGAAATGTTAACAACTGAAAAAAATATATCAGTAAATTTAGTATATGCTTTAAATGAAGCAAGTAATAAAAATATTTATGATTTATATTTTAAAATGTTTAAAAGTATTAATAAAATAACAAAAGACATTTATGAAGAATGTGTAAATAAAGGATATTATCAAAAGAATAATATCCCTTACAAAAAGATAATGGATTCTTATAATCAATTATCTAAAGAATTAAATTAGAAGAACTTTATTTCAGTTCTTCTTTTAGTTTTTCGATATCTTCATATGATAGATTTGTGACTTTGGCAATAAATTCGATACTACTATTTTCTTTTAACATAGCTTTTGCAACTTCTTTGTTGTTTTTTTCAACACCAGCATCAAAGCCTTCATCATAAATCTCACCCTTTTTTAGGGCATCATAATCATAATAAAGTAATTTATCAAAGTCATCAACTACGTTTTTTATCTCTCTTACTACTTTTGCCATTAGCTCATCTCCATTATACACTTCTTCTAAATTTTCTTCTTTGTCACATACCAACAAATAAAGTAAATTTTCCAAAGACTCTTTGTCTTTTCTAATAATAGTATAATCTTTTTTTATCATTTTTGCAAGATTTATATCCACTATTTCAAACAAAGGATGGATTTCTTTATGAGTCTCTGTGTCTAATACTTTACTTACTACTACAAATCTTCCATCTTGAGTTACATCATAAGCATTCAGATTTATCTGATATACTTTCTTTAGTTTCTTGTCATAATCTGATGTTTTCTTTGTTTGTCTTAAAAGTAATTGACACACATAGGTAGAATTTTTTCTTTCATTACGTAGTGATTTTTTTGAATTTACTTCAACATTTACAATACTTTCATTATTTTGTAACACTACATCTACTTCACTATTAACAATGTTTTCATTTTCAGAAATTTCTGGATGCATCAATGTAAATGTTACATCTTCATATGATAAGTTTAAGACTTTACACACTATTTTAGATAAATACTCTAGTCCTACATCAGAAGAAGTAAATAATTTCTTAACCACTTTATCATGCATATAAAGATTCTCTACTTTGACTTTCTTTTTTAAAGAATTCATACATTTTCTCCTTTCATGACGCTATTATACATATATTTTTTCCCATTGCAAGAGTTTCGACAACGCTCGACAAAAGGTTACAAAAAAGAAACTGTCAACTATACACAAGTTGACAGTTATAAATCAAAATAAATTCTTGCTTTAGATAAATTTTTAAGTCTTTTGATCTTCACATAAATCTCAGTTGATGAAAAAATCAAACCATAAACAGAACTACAAATTGCAAGCCATCCAAACATTAAGATAACATCTTTTAAAATACTAGCAAAACCTGTATAATACAAAATTATTAAAGCTATACCAACAACTAATAAAATAGCTTTTTTATCTTGTTCTTTTTCATAAGTACATAATAAATCTTTTACTTGAATACCATAACTTTTTCTTATTATATCAATCATATCTTGCTTTTCTAAATCACTAATATTTTCTTTACAATTAATATTTATAACAACTTTATTTTTATAATCACCCTCTAAAGACTCATTATAAATATAATCATTTAACTTATCATTTATTTTTAAATTAGAAAACTTATTATAAAAATCTCTTTTCTTATTTAAATTAACTAATATTTCTGTATACATCACACCAACCTCTTTTTAAAACATAACCTTTTATCTCAATCATTTCTTCATTTAAACAAACTACATTAGTATTAACAACCCCATTATAAACTAACCACCATATTTTATCTTCTAAAGAAGCATTTTTTAATTTAAACACTTCATCTTCTACTATTATAGTATCTCCCACTACCAAAGGTCCCCTTTTAACAACTATTCCTTTTTCTAACAACATCTTCATTATTTCATAAACATATAAAAACGTTTCTCCAAAGCCTAAATTAGAACTTATTGTTAATACTATTTCTTCATTATTAATTTTATAAACATCTTCAACATATTTAACTATATCAAAAATATTATCTCTATCTAATTGTTTTACTACCCACATAACTACTACCCTCTATATAAGTATACTATTAAATCATTACTTTTTAAAGCCATATTTACAAATTAGTCTAATTATAGTATAATTTTTTTGTGGTGATTAGTTTGAAAAAGGCACAAAAAAAGAAAAAACAAATAAAAAACATTGATATAAAAAACATTTTAAATAAAATAATTATTTTTATAAAAAAATACTATTATGTATTATTACTAGCATTACCTTTTATACTAATAGATTTATTTACAAGATATAAAGTAAAATTTTATGGATTATTAAAACCAGTACCAAATCTATTTACAATTATATGGATTACCTTTTTACTAGGAATATCCTTATATCCAAAGAAAAAAACAGGTAAAATAATTTATTCTATTATATTTATTTTATCTTTAGCCATTTATTTAGTAAATAATGTATATTTTTCTATGACTGGAGTATTTTTTGATTTTAGTATGGTACTTCTCGCTGGAGAAGGTTCTGAATATTTACTTGATGCTATTAAAAATTGTGATATATCAGTTTATTTATTTTTAATACCGATATTTATAACATTTTTCTTAGCTTTAAAAGTATATCCCAATAATGAAAAAAGAAATTACAAGAGATTCTTATATCCATTTATAGTATTCATTGTTTTACATACTATTACACCATTCTTTTTAGGAAAAGCTAATGAAGAATTAACATGGAGTACATGGAGAAATCCAAGAAACATTTATAATAGTTTTAATGATAACAATAAATCAATGACAGTTACAGGAATTTATGAATATACAGTAAGAAACTTTTATATAACATTTTTAAAAAATAAAAATACAACTAATGAAGAAGATATTACTTTCTTAAAAGAAGAATATTCTAAAGAAGTAAATAAAACTAAAAATAAATATACTGGAAAGTATCAAGATAACAACTTAATAATGATTCAACTTGAAGGTTTAGATTCATGGTTAATTAATAAAAATGATACTCCAACAATATATAATTTAATGAAAAATAGTATTAATTTTACAAATCATTATTCATATTATAATGGTGGTGGTTCAACATTTAATTCAGAATTTGCAGTAAACACAGGTTTTATTACTCCACTTTCATATACACAAAACGCATATACATTTAATAAGAATTCATTTCCATATAGTTTAGCGCATTTATTTAAAGAACAAGGTTATACAGTAAATGCCTTTCATATGAATACTAAAGAATATTATTCAAGAGGAACAAACTACAAAAACTGGGGTTATGATAACTACTATGGTTTAGTGGACCAAAACACTTATAAAGATAACTCATATTATTTAGATAGAGAATTACTATTAAATGAAGAATTTAAAGAAAAAATGTTTAGCAGTGAAAAATTTGTTGATTACATAATTACTTATACAAATCATATGCCTTTTAATCCTGAAAAAGGAAATTGTAAAATGTTACTTGACTTAGATAGTAAAGATGCTGAAAATACAAGTTATGATTTAACTGAAGAAGATTGTGCAAGAAGACAAGCCAAAGAAACAGATTATATGGTTGAACTTTTAATAAGTGAATTAAAAACACGTGAAATACTTGATAAAACAACAATAGTGGTATTCACTGACCATTATCTTTATACTTTATCAGATAAAACAATCCTAGATAAATATAAAAACACAAGTAATAATTTAATAAACCATACACCATTCTTTATTTACACAAACAATAAAGATAAGAAAACAATTAAAACAGTTACATCACAATTAAATATTTTACCAACAGTTCTAAATTTATTTGGAATAGATTATAATCCAAATTATTATATTGGAGAAGATGCTTTAAATAACAATTATCAAAAAATAGTATTTTTCAGTGATTATTCTTGGTATGATGGCAATGTTTATGTTGATGGAGGCTTAGTTACTAACAACAGATACATTAAACCAGACTTACTAGAACAAAAGAATTATTATGTAAATTATTTAATAAAGAAAAATGATTTAACTTTAAAATATAACTATTTTAAAGATATTGAAAAAGACTCACAATGAGTCTTTTAATGTGGATTAATTTATACGAATTGGGTCAGATTGGGTTCCAGAACCACTTGCATATGTTACTGATGTATCTAGATTAAAGACAGGCCTTACACAATAATTATCCATACTCACAAATCCACTTGTAACATATCCATAACTTAATATTCCAAACATCGTTTCAGAATCAGATGTATTAGGTGTTAAAGTCCAATCATCAATTCCCATGTACATCCAATTAATTGATGTTGCTACCCTATAATCTGTTGTTGGATTACTTGAACTATACCCCACTAATGTCCATGCACTTGGACTTGCTGCATAATAATAATCTGACACATACATCAATCCTATTTTTGCATCATATGTTGTACTTGACGCATTGCTTCCCACTTCATATTGATATGCTGTTGCAGGTACATCTGTTAAATATGTACTACTTCCGCCTCCAACTTTCCACGTTGTTGTAGCTATTTTTGATGTCCACGTGTTACCCATATTATTGATGAAACTCGTATTTAAATTGGTTTTATTTAGTGGACTATCACTCCAGTTGTTTGATAAAATACTAGAACCATTAATTCTATAATAATCAATTTTTGTTAGGGTTCCTAAATACATTAACGAAGGGTCAGTTTTGTAAGGTGACTCTCCACTGGTTCCTAATAAATTTCTACTAGCACAATCATATTTTATTAATTTTACTTTATTATCTATCATCCCAATTATTCGATATAAGTTATCTGTTGAACATGTGCTTTCGTTTGTCCCAAAACACACAAAATTTTTAACTATATCTTCTATTAAATATCCATCTACTATTGCTTTTTCTAATGCTTCTTTATAGGATTGATATTGAGTGTTTGTTGTATCATATTGTAAGCTATAATATGCTATATATGTTGTAGGACAACCAGCACCAACATATTGTTTTATTCCATTACAATAATAATTTACTACTCCATCTGTTGAAGTCTGTGCTTTCGCTGCAACTGTATTAAATCCTGCAGATATTGCTTTTGATGTTAATTGATAATCACCTCCAGCATATCTATAGCTATTATCACCGGCTCCATTAGATAGACTTGAATTGTGATAATAAATATTATTTTGCCCTTGTGTCCCCGTATATTGAGCAATTATACAATCTTTTAATGTTTTGTCATTACAAACTTCCGATAAAACTAAAACTTTATCAAAATAAACATAGCACTTATCTGACATATTACCTGATACAATAACTTTTTTATTTGTATCATCCCAACTAAGTTCGCTTCCATTTTCACATCTTGATAATTCTGTATTAAACTTATATCCTTCTGTTGGCCATCCACTCTGAGTAACTGTTTTATAATCACCCGCCCCTGCTGTTTGTTCTAAATTCATGGATATTCCTTTAGTAATTTTAGTTTGATTATTAATATTATCATCAATATAAGTATTTGTAGTTTTAAAATAATTAAAACTTGTAATAAATACAACCAATAAAACTAAAGTAATTATTGAAAATATAAAATGGTTTTTCTTCATTTGACATCATCTCCATAACAATATCACGCACGGATATTTTATTTTACATATCCATTTTAACCGAAAAAAAAAAAAAAAAAAGCACTATTTTCACACATTTTGTGTAAATAGTGCTTTTTATACAGTATTTTTAAAACCATTGAGTTCTTGAATAGAACCATCCACCTGCTGAAGGATAACCTTCGGGTTTCACAGCATTTGCCATCCAATTACTGATGAAGTACTTATTATTAGCAATTTTACCTTTAGCAATACCAAAATGTAAGTGTGTACCAGTTGAACAACTTTCCCATTTTCTAGTGCCAGCACCTCCACCTTGAAGGCCAATAACAGTATCTTTAGTTACAACATCCCCAGCTTTAACATAAACTTTCAACAAGTGAGCATATTGAACAGTATAATATTTACCAGCAACTTGCATCCAAATATATACTTGATTACCCCCACAAGTTTTAGTTTTCTTTGAATTATATGTTTTTTCAGCATTAATAACCATTGCAACAGAACCAGAACCAACTGCATAAACTTTAGTTCCCTCACCATTACCACCGATATCTACCGCTTGATGAACTTTATAAGTACCAGGTTTTAAAGGATTATTTCTAACACCAAAGTTACTATTAACTCTTCCTTTAATTAATGGCTTTAACCACATAGCATTTCCCATTACTCTAGAACACTCATCTAAATCTTGGTCTTCTTTACAACCCATTTGTTCATAAACTTTAATTAATTCTTTTTGAGAACTAATCTGAGAATTAATATCTAAAGCAATATCATTTAAATCTGCTAAGTTATCTTGTAAAGAATAAACAGCATCTTGATAAGCAATAATATTCTTTTCTAAAGTTGCTTGATATTTTTTCATATCAACTTGTAATTGTTCATTTTCTTTTATTAAATCTTCTAATTCTTTTAATTTTTCTTGTTGATAATTTGTTAATTCTCTAATTGCATCACTTCTCATTATTAATTCTGTCATATTTGAAGAATCAGTAATAAATTCCATATAAACATTATTACTTAACATAACTTGGTAATAAGTAATTAATTCTTTATTTTTTTCTTCTAACTCAGTTATTTTTTTATCAGTTTCTTCAATTAAAACTTTTGCATTTTCTATCTTTTCTTTACTATTAGTAATCTCTTGATTAGCATTATTTATTTCATTTTTCTTTGTATTTATTTGACTTTGTGTTAAATTCTTTTTACTATCATTAGCTCTTTTTTGAGCTTCCAAATCTTTTAAGTCAGCCCTTAATCCTGCCAAAGTATTTGCAGACTTGGCATAAGCATCAGATGGTTTAAATATAAAACATGAAACAAATATAAATATTACTAAAATATATCTTACAAAGTAACTACTTAGTTTCTTTATACCCATAGTTACACCTTCAAATACTTTCTTACAGCTTTAATACTACCATACATACCTACTAAAGCTCCAATTGCTACAACTATTAAAGAAACCCAAAATACAAATGGATATGGCTTAATTAACATAATCATATTTGAAAATAATTTACCATGCAATCTTGAATAAAGAATTACATATCCATAAATGGTAATACATACTGGAATAATTGAACCAATTAAACCAATTATGAACCCTTCAAATAAGAAAGGTAATTTAATTGTAATATTGCTTGCCCCAACTAATCTCATAATTTCAATTTCATTTCTTCTACTAAATATAGTTAGTTTAATTGTATTACTTATTAAGAAACTTGTTACAACTATTAAAGCAATTACAACAACTACTACTATTTTTTGTACTATATCAAATACAGATATTACTTGTTCAACCATACCTTCACCATATTTAACAGTATCTACACCATTTATTGCTTTAATATATTCACTTGTTTCACTTAATTTTTTTACATCATTTACTTTTAACACAAATGAGTCCATTAATGGATTTTCATCTAAATAATTCAATACAGTTTTAAATGAGTCATCATATTCACTCATTTCTAATTTCCATTCATCTTTACTTTTAAATGTTACTTCTTCTATATTTTTATAACTTGATATTTCACTTTTAATATTTTCAATTTGTTCTTCAGTTACATCTTTTTTTAAATAAGTAACAATTGTTAATTCATCTTCAATTAACTTTGTAGCATTATTTACATTTGCTGCAGCAACTACAGCAACTGCTACAAGAATTAAAGTAATTGTTGTACACATAATTGATGCAAAGCTCAAAGAAAAGTTTCTAACAACACTCTTAAGCGCATCTCTTATACTTCTAAAAAATATTCTAAACGCTCTCATTTGTCTTATAACTTCCTTTCGCATAATCGCCAACAAGCACTCCATGATTAATAACTAGAACTCTTTTTTTCATTCTATTTACTATATCTTTATCATGAGTTGCCATAATAATTGTAGTACCCAATTCTTTATTAATTTTTTCAATTACATTCATAATTTCTTCACTAGTTTTAGGGTCCAAATTACCAGTTGGTTCATCACATATTAAAAGCTTTGGTTCATTAACAATAGCTCTAGCTATACAAACTCTTTGTTGTTCTCCACCAGAAAGTTCTCCCGGAAATGATCTTACCTTTTCTTTTAGACCTACTCTTTCCAAAGCACTCATAACTTTAGGTCTAATTTCAGAGCCTTTCATG
>ENA-OPDA01000646-OPDA01000646.1-human-gut-metagenome-genome-assembly--contig:-NODE-646-length-25490-cov-9.291960_pt1 | contig 25490 bp, 18 predicted proteins | sample MGYA00241253_ERZ501486 | MGnify/ENA primary metagenome ERZ501486 (study PRJEB25962, sample SAMEA2042510) | human gut metagenome | biome: human gut; feature: human-associated habitat; material: faeces... | reverse complement strand
AAAGTCGGGGCTTTGTCATACAAAAAAGAAGGTGGGCTTTTTGACACACCTTCTTCAATTTTCAGGAAATAATCTTAAATGGCATAAAAACCTTACACGCAAGTATCAAACAGACTCTTTCAGTTTGTCTCTATACATGGAAGGTGTTATTCCAACAATCTTGCGAAAAAGTTCAACAAATGTTGTGTACGACTTAAACCCTACACTCTCCGCTATGGCGTTCAACGTATATGAACCATAGCCTGCTGTGTCGGACATACGCAGACAAGCAAGATGGATGCGGTAATCGTTAACATAATTCTTGAAACTTTTATGGAACGTGTCGTGTATTACAAGCGAAACATACTTGTTGTTAGAGCCCACTAAAACGGCAAGGCGAGCAAGAGAAAAATCGGGACGGCAAAATTCCGTCGTGTTCTCCATTATATCAATCACTGAATCGAGCAGCTTTCTGCGCATGTCATCATTGATGCCACCCGACTTGGCTTTATGTGCCATATCGTCAGACTGCTCTGAGACACCGGCATCCTTGACTACATCATCGGCATCATAGGCTGCCAGCCTACCCCGAAGCTGTTCGGCCTCGGCCTCCGACTCTTTAAGACGGCTTACCGCATCGTTCAGGCGCTGCCTCATTATCTCCTGATTATTGACAAAGTTGCGGTTGACGACAAACAGATTGTTGTAGCTCTTGTCTATACGCTTTTTCTGTCTATATACAACAAGCAAGAGCAGCCCTACGACAAGCGTTACCACAGACACTGCGGCTATGGTGTATCTTTGCGCCGAGATTGTGAGCACACGCTCCTTCTCGCGCTCGTTGAGCGAGGCTATGTATTTGTCGTACTTGTCCATCTCATAAAGCGTCTGCTCGTTTTTGACTCTATCGAAATCATGTATATTGTAAACCGAGTCTCTGTCTTTCTGATAACGGGCACGGTATCTGCTTGCCGACTTGTAGTCGCCTTGGGCATCAAAATAGTCGGCATGGTCCAAAAGAACATCAAGATAGAAATAATGAATGCCGTGCTTCACAGCAGTGTTTTCACACAGCTTGAGATATTTAAGCGTAGAGTCGCGCTCGCCAAGCTCCATATAGCTTTTATATAGCTTTTTATAAGCTGAACAAATAAATCTCGGCTCCATGCCGACATCAAAGCTATATGACAACAAACTCTTGAAATTACTGACGGCCTGGGCGAAATTCTTCTCTGCTATAAGTATCAAGCCATAATTAAAGCGCCCCATAAAATTGTCAGCCTTGCTGTTCTTGTCCTTCAACTTTTCAGACAAATTAAAACATTTACGGGCCTCGCGTGTCTTTCCTAACTTTACATTCAATATGGTAAGGTTCGTTAATATTTTATACTCATTTTGATGGTCACGGTATTTACTACAGCACTTGTATCCCGTCTCATAATACGTATAAGCCTTCTCCAACTCATTGAACGCACAGTAAACATTTGCTATATTATTATAAAACCGTCCTATTCCTTTCTGGTCTTCACACGTCTTTATTATCCGCAAGCCACTGAAATAGGCCTTAAGGGCATCTGCAAATCCTCCTTTCATGTAATAAATGTTGCCTTTCTTCAGGAACGCCATGGCGCAATGATATTTGTCTTCGTCGGACAGCTTGTCGTCCATACGGTTACATACAACCATGTAATACACCAGCGCCGTGTCCTGATGACCTGCCTCAAGATAGCGGTCGGCCTGCCTCATAACACTCTTTATCGACGACTTTGACGTCTTTTTGACCAAAGTCATATAGTCTTTGGCCAGCACGCGGGCACCGGCGCATGAGGGCAGGAGCATCAGCAGCACAAGCAGAAGCGTGCGCAACGCCATGAAGCAAGACTTTAAAACTATACGAGGGGCGCCGGCCTTATCGTGTGCAGGTTCTGCCGTAGAGAGCTGCGAACCAAGGCACCGAGATATCTGTGATGCCGGATTATAGGATGAATTTATAATGCTTATGATGTTTTTCATTATCCGTGATGATTTCTACGTTTATATTTGGTCTGCAAATGAAACCAAAATATCAGCAAAGATAGTGAAAGGTGAGAGCAATACAAAATGAAAAAATACTTTTTTTTATTTTTATTGCCGAACCGCAGCATATCTTATCATAAGATTGCGAAAGGTGAGCAAAAAGACAAATAAGAATGCTGTTTTCAGGTTTGGTATTTACATACGGAAGCACGCCTTATCAAAAGATATGCCGGATAAGGCACAAAAAAAGGGCGCGGCTCTTACGAACCGCGCCCTTGGGCTATGATATATTCATCTTAAAGTTGCCGCAAGCGGCGCTAAACGGGATGTTATTTCACCTCTATCTGACGTGCCGCAGGACACTCGGGCTTAGCCATCTTAGGCAGCGTTACGGTGAGCACGCCGTCGTTTACTCTGGCTGCGATAGCCTCCTTCTCAACGTCGTCGGGCAGCAGCAGCGTCTGTTCAAACTTGCTGTAGGCAAACTCGCGGCGCAGATAGTGGCTCTTCTTGTCCTCCTCTTTCTTCTCGGTGTGGGCCTCCATGTGTATGTGCAGGTTGCCGTCCTTGTCGATGTTCACGTTGAAGTCGTCCTTGGTCATTCCCGGGGCAGCCACTTCCACAGTGTAGTCTTTCTCGGTTTCCTTGACGTTGATGGCCGGTGCCGTAGCCTTAGTTCTTGTCATGAAGTCTGTGTCAAAGAAGTCGTTGAAAACTTCGGGCATCCAATTGTTTCTGCTAATTACTGGTAACATAATAAATCCTCCTTATAATTTTTTTAATCCTTTCATTTTTCTGCCGCCCTGCCCGCCGGTATCCCGGCCGCGGCCTTGCGGCTGCCTGAGGCTCCTGAGCCAAAGGCTTTCGCTTACATAAGTGCAACATGCGTGCCACTTACAGATTTAGACAAATTGGCATTATTAATTGACAATTTGTCAGAAATGATTAATTTATTTAAACATTCGAGCTGAAAACACTAGCATTTTGTCAGAATATGATAGCCAGCCCCACCCTTCGCAGCACCAAAACATGCACTATCGTTATGCCGTAAACCTAAATTACGGCACAGGCCCGGCATCATGCAGGCAAAAGCCGCGCAAACTCCCAATTTCTAAGAGGATGCCTTTTGCATCATAAAAGAATATCTTTTACACGCCAAAAGGCCACCTTTTGCAGGCTGAAACACGGCATTTTGCAGCCGAACGCCCATAAAACGGATAACCATCTGATTATCAATACATTACACAATATGCAAATGTTATAACGGAGACAACTGCATGACTTTCACTCAAAATGCCGGCATGGCAGGCGGAATAGCGTTAAGCGCAAGCATGGAGAACCAACTGGAATGAAACAGACAAAAGCCGCTCATGACACAAACGAAAGGCATAGGCACAAAAAAAGGCAGGGCGCACAACGGCGCCCCGCCCATGGAGACTATGAAAAAATAAATTTATAGCGTTCTTTCCATTAGTCGTTCAACTTAGCCTTGATGAACTCGCGGTTCAGACGGGCTATGTTGGCGATGGTCTCGTTCTTCGGGCACTCAGCCTCGCAGGCGCGGGTGTTGGTGCAGTTACCGAATCCGAGCTCTTCCATCTTCATTATCATTGCCTTGGCACGCTTAGCAGCCTCGGGACGACCCTGGGGCAGAAGAGCCAGCTGGCTAACCTTAGAGCTTACGAAAAGCATGGCAGAACCGTTCTTGCAGGCAGCAACACAAGCGCCGCAGCCGATACAAGTAGCGCAGTCCATAGCCTCGTCGGCAGCCTCTTTAGGTATAAGAATGGCGTTAGCGTCCTGGGGCTGTCCGGTGCGTACGGTGATATATCCGCCTGCCTGTATGATCTTGTCGAATGCTCCGCGGTCAACCATGCAGTCCTTGATAACAGGGAATGCAGCCGAACGCCACGGCTCAACGGTGATAACGTCGCCGTCCTTGAACTTACGCATATACAGCTGGCATGTTGTAGCTCCGGTGTTAGGGCCGTGAGGATGTCCGTTGATGTAGAGCGAGCACATGCCGCAGATGCCCTCGCGGCAGTCGTGGTCGAACACGAACGGCTCCTTGCCTTCCTCAATGAGCTGCTCGTTCAGAATGTCGAGCATCTCGAGGAAAGATGTATCATCGGGGATGTCCTTCATCTCGCGTGTGTCAAAATGGCCCTCGGCTTTCGGTCCGTTCTGACGCCAGAATTTCAGTGTGAATGAAATGTTTGCCATATTTTTAGTTCTTATAATTTCTGGTTTGTACTTTTATTGCTTCATAGTGCAGAGGCTCCTTGATAAGCTCGGGCGCCTTCTCGTCGCTGCCCTGGTACTCCCAGCAGCCTACATAGAAGAAGTTTTCGTCGTCGCGCTTAGCCTCGCCTTCCTCAGTCTGGTACTCCTCACGGAAGTGACCGCCGCATGACTCGTTACGAGAGAGAGCGTCGTAAGCCACGAGCTCGCCCATTGTGATGAAGTCGCGCAGGTGTATAGCCTTGTCAAGCTCGGTGTTAAGACCCTCTTTTGAGCCCGGGATAAACAGGTTGGTCTCAAACTCCTTGCGTATTTTTTTGATCTTCTCGAGACCTGTCTTCAGGCCCTCGGCTGTACGGCCCATGCCCACATACTCCCACATTACGTGGCCAAGTTCCTTGTGGATAGAGTCGACAGAGCGCTTGCCCTTGATGTTCATCAGGCGGTCGATTTCAGCCTGAACGGCCTTTTCAGCCTCCTCAAACTCGGGCAGGTCGGTAGAGATGCGAGGCCAGATAGACTGGTCGGCCAGATAGTTCTGTATGGTGTAAGGCAGAACGAAGTAGCCGTCGGCCAGACCCTGCATAAGAGCTGACGCACCCAGACGGTTGGCACCGTGGTCAGAGAAGTTGCACTCGCCGATGGCGAACAGACCTGTGATGCTTGTCATGAGCTCATAGTCAACCCAGATACCGCCCATTGTATAGTGGATGGCAGGATAGATCATCATCGGGTTGTAATACTTCACGCCGTTAATCTCGTTTGCAAGCTCGCCCGGATTGACGTCAGTGATTTCCTCATACATGTCGAAGAGGTTGCCGTAGCGCTGGCGTACAACGTCGATGCCGAGGCGCTCGATGCTCTCAGAGAAGTCGAGGAACACGGCCAGACCTGTGTTGTTAACGCCGAAGCCCTTGTCGCAGCGCTCCTTGGCAGCACGCGAAGCAACGTCGCGGGGAACGAGGTTACCGAATGCCGGATAGCGGCGCTCCAGATAGTAGTCGCGGTCTTCCTCAGGAATGTCGCTTCCCTTCTTTGTTCCGGCCTGCAGAGCCTTGGCGTCCTCAAGCTTCTTGGGCACCCAGATACGTCCGTCATTACGCAGAGACTCAGACATAAGCGTAAGCTTCGACTGGTTGTCTCCGTGTACAGGGATACATGTCGGGTGAATCTGAACGTAAGAAGGATTGGCGAAGTAAGCGCCCTTGCGGTAGCAAGACATGGCAGCTGTACAGTTACAGCCCATGGCGTTGGTTGAAAGGAAGTATGTGTTACCGTATCCGCCGGTAGCTATAACCACTGCGTTGGCAGAGAAGCGCTCCAGCTTTCCGGTTACGAGATTCTTGGCAATGATACCACGTGCACGGCCGTCAACGAGCACAACGTCTTCCATTTCGTAGCGTGTGTAGAGCTTAACGCGGCCTGCGTGTATCTGGCAGCTGAGTGCAGAGTAGGCACCGAGCAGCAGCTGCTGGCCTGTCTGACCCTTAGCGTAGAATGTACGTGACACCTGAGCACCGCCGAACGAACGGTTGGCAAGCATGCCGCCGTATTCGCGTGCGAAAGGAACACCCTGTGCAACACACTGGTCGATGATGTTGTTAGACACCTCAGCCAGACGGTAAACGTTAGCCTCACGTGCACGGTAGTCACCACCCTTCACTGTGTCGTAGAACAGACGGTAAACAGAGTCGCCGTCGTTCTGATAGTTCTTGGCAGCGTTGATACCGCCCTGAGCAGCGATAGAGTGAGCGCGGCGCGGAGAGTCCTGTATGCAGAAGTTCAACACGTTGAAGCCCATCTCGCCCAGGCTGGCTGCTGCACTGGCACCTGCCAGACCCGTACCTACGACGATAACGTCGAGCTTCAGCTTGTTCTTAGGGTTAACCAGGCGCTGATGTGCCTTATAGTTGGTCCATTTTTCAGCTATCGGACCTTCAGGTATTCTGGAATCTATTTGTTTTGCCATAATATTCTTTCTAAATAATTATGAATTTTGAGTTACGCATTTTGAACTACAATTACAACAGGCTCGGTGCGCATCCGAAAGCGAAAGCAAGCACTACAACGAGGAAGCCCAGCATGAGGAGAGTTGTGTAAACCAGGCCGATGACCTTCCAGCGCTGGAACCAAACCTTGCCGCTCCATCCGAAAGTCTGCATTGCGCTCCAGAATCCGTGTGAGAGGTGGAACCAGATAGCAGCAAGCCAGATGATGTAAAGCACAACGTAAACCGGGCAAGAGAATGTGTCTACGATGTAGGCAAATCCGTCAGCCGGATGATGAGGAACGCTGATGCCTGTCAGTTCGGCAAACATCATGTTGTACCAGAAGTTGAACAAGTGAAGCAGAAGACCGAGCAGAACGATGATGCCGAGCACCAGCATGTTCTGAGAAGCCCACTCCACCTTAGAGGGACGTGTTGTCACAGCGTAGCGCTCGTTTCCGCGTGCACGGCGGTTCTGCATTGTCAGCAGGAACGCATATACGATGTGAATCACCGCAAGAGCCGCAAGAGCCAGAGTTGCAACAAGTGCATACCAGTTGGCTCCGAGGAACTCACAAACCATGTTGTAAGCATCTCCTGAGAAAAGAGCTACTACGTTCATTGACATGTGGAACGTCAAGAACAGGATAAGCGCAATACCTGTTACGGACATCACGACTTTCCTTCCAATAGATGAATTACATAACCACATAAATGATTGAAATTTAAGTATTTAACTGTATTAATTAATAATGTTTCTCTACATTTAAGTGTACTGCATAACCCAAGGTCAGCCCCGCCGCAATACCTTCTTTTAGGTATTTTAGCGTTTATTATGAGGATGCAAATATACTCTATTTTAGCGATAAATCAAACTATTTCATCAAAAATTCAATTTAATTTCTTACTTTTGCGCCAAATTGATATTGCTCTAAAAATTATAAGGATAATATGATTCTTAAATATGACGTCATCGTGATAGGCGGCGGACACGCCGGCTGCGAGGCTGCCACGGCCTCTGCCAACATGGGCGCAAGCACCTGCCTTGTGACGATGGACATGAACAAAATTGCGCAGATGAGCTGCAACCCGGCCATCGGCGGAATAGCAAAGGGACAGATTGTCAGGGAAATCGACGCGCTGGGCGGACAGACGGCAATAGTGACCGACGCCACAGCCATACAGTTCAGGATGCTCAACCGCTCAAAAGGCCCTGCCGTGTGGAGCCCGAGGGCACAATGCGACAGAGGCAAGTTTATATGGAAATGGCGCGAGGTGCTCGACACGACGCCCAACCTCGACATCTGGCAGGACGAGGCCTGCGAGCTCATAGTAGAGAACGGCGAGGCCGCGGGAGTGAAGACCGTGTGGGGAGTTGAGCTGAGAGCCAAGAGCGTGGTGATAACGGCGGGAACCTTCCTGAACGGACTGCTGCACATAGGACGCAAGCAGCTGCCAGGCGGACGCATAGCCGAGCCGGCCGTGAAAGACCTGACCGAAAGCATAACACGCCACGGAATAAGAAGCGCAAGGATGAAGACCGGCACACCGGTGCGCATAGACATGAGGTCGGTGCACTTTGAGGACATGGAGATACAGGAGGGCGAAAACGACTTCCACCAGTTCAGCTTCATGGCTCCCCACCGACAGCTCAGGCAGCTGCCGTGCTGGACATGCTACACAAACAAGGAGGTGCACGACACGCTGAGAAGCGGACTGGCCGACTCGCCGCTCTACAACGGACAGATACAGAGCATAGGGCCGCGCTACTGCCCCTCGATAGAAACAAAGCTGGTAACCTTCCCCGACAAGGAGCAGCACCCGCTCTTCCTCGAGCCTGAAGGCGAAACCACCAACGAGATGTATCTCAACGGATTCTCGTCGAGCATGCCGATGGAGGTGCAGATTGCAGCACTGAGAAAAATTCCGGCGCTGCGCGACGCCAAGGTCTACCGTCCGGGCTACGCCATCGAGTACGACTTCTTCGACCCTACCCAGCTCGACCACTCGCTCGAGTCTAAGATAATAAAAGGTCTGTTCCTTGCCGGACAGGTGAACGGAACCACAGGATACGAGGAGGCAGGCGGCCAGGGAACCATTGCCGGAATAAACGCGGCGATAAGATGCGGCGGCGGCGAGCCGTTCATCCTTCACCGCGACGAGGCATACATCGGTGTGCTCATTGACGACCTCGTGACGAAAGGCGTCGACGAACCTTACAGAATGTTCACAAGCCGCGCCGAATACAGAATACTGCTCCGACAGGACGACGCCGACGCCCGACTGACCGAGAAGGCCTACAACCTCGGTCTGGCAAAGCGCGACAGATACGACTGGTGGATGCAGAAGAAGGAAGCGACGGAAAGCATCATAAACTTCTGCGCCACTACTCACGTCAAGCCGAAGGACATCAACGCGGCGCTCGAGTCACTCGGCACCACCCCGCTGCGCGAAGGATGCAAGCTGATCGATCTCGTGGCCCGTCCGCAGATCAACCTGCAGAATCTTTCAGAACTTGTGCCCGAACTGAAGCAGCTCATCGCCTCGCTGCCCAACCGCAACGATGAAACGGCAGAGGCTGCAGAGATAAAAATGAAATACAAGGGTTACATCGAACGCGAGCGGATTGTGGCCGACAAAATGCACCGCCTGGAGAACATCAAAATAAAAGGCCATTTCAACTATCTCGAGATGGAACAGCTCTCGACTGAGGCCCGTCAAAAGCTTGCAAAAATCAACCCTGACACACTGGCTCAGGCAAGCCGAATTCCGGGTGTCTCGCCGAGCGACATCAACATCATGCTGGTGCTGATGAAAAGGTAAAACAGCCATATGTTTCACGTGAAACAAAACGAGCATTCTTTGTTAAGCGAAAACGTTGGAACCGACTGAAAGATAGTAAGATACAAAATCGGGACACAAATTTACTTTAAGGCGAAATTTGATGTTCCTCACGATAAAAAGGAGCAATATTTCAGACTGTCTGACTCCTCTTATTATGCCCTCCGGGTGTCCCTGCCGAGGCACGGCTCTGCCCTGCCCCGACAGCTGCCGTGAGGCGATGCCAGAGGCGCCGAAAAGCCACTTTCTAAAAGGTGGTCTTTCAGCGTGCAAAAGGTATCCTTTCGGGCTGCAAAAGACCACCTTTTGCAAGCCAAAAGACGGCCTTTTGGAAAGCCACGAAAAACAGCCCTTTGCAACGGCAGCAGTCTGCCGCCGAAGAATGCGGCCACGATTTCGGCAGAAATATCTGACGGCAAAAAGCAGAAACAGCACAAGCCGCAGAGCGTCTGTCCGCAGCAGCAAAATGCAACACAGCGGACGAAAAAGGCGGAAGCACGGACGAAAAAGCCCCACGGCGAGAATATGCGCCGGAAAGGCCGCAAAACGCCGCAGGCGGAAAAACCATGCGGCAGCGCAGCCGGAAAACAAGGCATCAGCAACGCCATGCCACACACATATAATATATATAGCGCACAACGCGCCGAAAACAGCGAACAAGAGATAATATTAGTATAAAGTACGTAACTAAAAAGAAAAGATGAACAACAAAACACTATTGGAGAATCTGAGATGTATTCCTGATTTTCCGCAGAAAGGAGTAAATTTCAGAGACGTAACAACACTGTTTAAGAATCCGAAATGTCTCCAGATAATGGAAGACGAGCTTTACGAGATGTACAAAGACAAGGGCGTAACCAAGATTGTGGGCATAGAGAGCCGCGGCTTCGTCATGGCCTCTGCACTGGCCATAAAGCTCAACGCCGGCGTTGTTTTGTGCCGTAAGCCCGGCAAGCTGCCCGGCGAAACCGTACAGGAGAGCTACTCGAAGGAGTACGGCACCGACACTATCGAGATTCATAAGGACGCCATCACCGAGGACGACATCGTGCTGCTGCACGACGACCTGCTGGCTACAGGCGGCACCATGAAGGCTGCGTACGACCTTGTGAAGAAGTTTAACCCGAAGAAAGTATACGTAAACTTCCTCATCGAACTTATACACGAAGACCTCAACGGCCGCAGCAACTTCGAAGAAGGCACAGACATAACAAGCCTGCTGCAGGTATAAATTTTTAGGAGTTAAAGAAGTTAGAGTAGTTATCGCCCACTGCGCGGGCTAAGGAGTTAAAGCCATTAGCCCGCGCTTTATTACAAAACTTCTTATGTTGCAAGAGCAAAATAACGGGCATTATTTATATCTTTAAAAGAGTATTCAGAGATATAAGACTGATACCTTATAGAAGCTACCATTACGTATGCCGACACATTATAGCATTCCGAAACGCTACAGACATAATGCTATAATATTCATCAAGCCAAAGCTCACTACATACAGAATAAGGACACATAGGCAAGGCGTATTCAACCGGCAAGGCAAATGGCTTTAACTACTCTAACTACCATAACTCCTTTAACTCCTCTATTTAAAGTTTCACGTGAAACAAAATTTTTCAAAACCATTTTAAATAAGGCACTTACGCGGCATGACTAAAGAAGAAAACGAGAAGAGGCTGGCACGGCTGAAGGCCATTGTGAGCAACCTGCCCGACAAGCCGGGCAGCTATCAATACTATGACGAGAGCGGCACCATAATATATGTTGGCAAGGCCAAGAACCTGAAGAACCGCGTGTCGTCCTACTTTCATAAGGAAGTGGACAGATACAAGACCAAGGTGCTTGTAAGCAAGATTCACGACATAACATATACCGTAGTGAACAGCGAAGAAGACGCGCTGCTGCTCGAGAACAGTCTGATAAAGAAATATCAGCCCAAATACAACATTCTGCTCAAAGACGGCAAGACTTACCCCTCTATCTGCGTAACTAAAGAATATCTGCCGCGCATATTCAAGACACGCACAATAAACAAGAAATGGGGCTCTTATTACGGCCCTTACAGCCATCTGCCTTCGATGTATGCCGTGCTCGACCTGATAAAAAAGCTGTATAAGCCGCGCACCTGCCGCTTTCCGATAACGCGCGAAGGCATCGAACAGGGCAAATATAAGCCCTGTCTGGAGTATCACATCAAGAACTGCGGCGCGCCGTGCATAGGCAAGCAGAGCTACGAGGAGTATCAGGAGAGCATCGCCCAGGCGCGCGAAATACTGAAAGGAAACACGCGCGAGCTGTCGAAAATGCTCTTCGCGCAGATGCAGAAACTGGCCGAAGAGCTGCGTTTTGAGGAGGCAGAAGCCATAAAACAGAAGTATCTGCTGCTCGAAAACTTCTGTTCAAAGAGCGAAGTGGTGAGCCACACGATCAATAATGTAGACGTTTTCTCGGTAACAGACGACGAAAAAACGGCCTACGTGAACTATATCCACGTGATGAACGGCAGCATAAACCAGGCCTTCACGTTCGAGATGAAGAAGAAGCTGAACGAGAGCGAAGACGAGATTCTGCAGCTCGGAATACTGCAAATACGCGAGAAAGTGGGCAGTACGTCGCGCGAAATAATAGTGCCTTTTATCCCCGACATGACGCTCGAAGGCGTTACGTTCACCGTGCCGCAGCGAGGCGACAAGAAGACGCTGCTCGACCTGTCGGTGATGAACGGCAAACAGTATCGTTTCGACCGCCTGAAACAGGCCGAAAAGCTCAATCCGGAGCAGAAATCAGTGCGCCTGATGAAGGAAATTCAGAACGCCCTGAAGCTGCCCAAGATGCCTTATCAGATAGAGATGTTCGACAACTCTAACATCAGCGGAACCGACGCCGTGGCGGCCTGCGTGGTGTTCAAGAAGATGAAACCGAGCAAGAAAGACTACCGGAAATACATAATAAAGACGGTTACAGGCCCCGACGACTATGCCTCGATGCAGGAGGTCGTAAGGCGCCGCTACACCCGTCTGCGCGACGAAGGACAGCCCCTGCCCGACCTCATAATAACCGACGGCGGACAAGGACAGATGAGCGTCGTGAGAGAGGTTGTAGAGGGCGAACTTCACCTCGACATTCCTATAGCCGGACTGGCCAAAGACGACCGCCACCGCACCAACGAACTGCTCTACGGATGGCCGCCCGTAGTGGTCGGAATGAAGACCGACAGCGAGCTTTTTCACCTGCTTACGCACATGCAGGACGAGGTTCACCGCTTTGCCATAACCTTCCACCGCGACAAGCGCAGCAAGCATGCACTGCACTCGGAACTGGACGACATTAAGGGCATCGGACCCAAGACAAAAGACCTGCTGCTGAAGGAACTGAAGACCGTGAAGCGCATAAAGGAGGCCGACCTGGAGACGCTGACATCACTGCTCGGAAAAGCCAAGGCATCCATGGTATACAACCACTTCAACGGCGGGCAACAGACCGCAGCAGAAAACCGCCCGGAAGAGCAGCAAGACGAGGCGTAAAGAGGCGCCAAAACATGCCTGACAAGGCTGCAAAAGACATGCCCTGAGGGCCTCACAGACGCGTTCTGACGGCCACGAAACATGGTAGGCAGCAACTGCAAAAAGACACGGGAAAAAGCGGCAGAGACAGGCAAAAATAACCTTTTTTCATATAAAACATTTGGCAATAAGAAGCAGAAACGCTAACTTTACAACTAAAAACAAATGAAGATAGTAATACAGCGCGTAAGCCGCGCGTCGGTAACGATTGACGGACAGGTAAAGTCGGCCATCGGCAAGGGCTACATGATACTGCTCGGAGTGGCAGAAGGCGACACGTCGGAAGACGTCGACTGGCTGGTAAAGAAGGTGGCATCGCTGCGCGTCTTCGACGACGAACAGGGCGTGATGAACATACCTATAACAGCCATCAACGGCGAGATACTCGTCATCAGCCAGTTTACCCTGCTGGCATCCTACAAGAAGGGCAACCGCCCATCATGGATTCATGCCGCCAAGCATGAAGTTTCTATTCCGCTATACAACGAGTTTTGCGACAAGCTGAGCCGCGAAATAGGCCGCCAGGTAGGCACGGGCGAGTTTGGAGCCGACATGAAGGTTGAGCTGGTGAACGACGGTCCCGTAACCATCTGCATGGACACCAGACACAAGGAATAGCCGCCACGCCCGGTGCATCTGGCAGGCCAAGACGGCAGCTGGAAGCACGACAGACCGCATTTAAGGCCCTCTGAGGCCATTAAACAGCACCGGCGGCATAGTTATAAGCAAAAGGAGAGAAAACGCCTTACAAGCAAAATAAACGCATAAATATATGGACAACGACATAACAATACGCGAAGCACAGCAGCTCGTAGACCAATGGATAAGGCAATATGGCGTGCGCTACTTCAGTGAACTGACCAACATGGCATGCCTCACCGAGGAGGTGGGCGAGCTGGCGCGCATCATGGCACGCAAGTATGGCGACCAGAGCTTCAAGCAGGGCGAAGAACAAGACCCGGCAGACGAGATGGCCGACGTGCTGTGGGTGCTGATGTGCCTGGCAAACCAGACGGGAGTTGACCTCACGGAGGCACTAAGAAAGAACCTCGAAAAGAAGACCAGCCGCGACAAGACGAGGCATATAAACAATGAAAAATTAAAAAGTAAAAATTAAAAATTATATCATTATGGCAACAGAAAACGACAACAAGAAGCACGAATGCTCACACGAGCACAAGCACGAGACAGAGTTTCCGAAAATGAGCAAATACGACGAGGCTCTGAGCAAATATAACACCGAGATTGACGACGCAGAAGTGCGCGAGGCAGTAAAGAAGATTATAGCCGAAAAGGTGCACGAGAACGACACGCCGGAGATAAAGAAATTCCTCTTTGGAAGCATCGAACTGACATCGCTCAAGACCACCGACTCGGAAGAAAGCATACTGGCCTTCACGGAGAAGGTTAACGAGTTTGACGCCACCTACCCCGACCTGCCCCACGTGGCAACCATCTGCGTATATCCATGCTTTGCCAAGACGGTGAGCGAGTCGCTCGAAATCGACGGCGTTGAGATAGCCTGTGTGTCAGGCAGTTTCCCGTCTTCACAGGCCGTTATCGAGGTCAAGGTGGCAGAGACAGCGCTTGCCGTTAAGGACGGTGCAACGGAGATTGACATCGTTATGCCTGTGGGCAAGTTCCTCAGCGGCGACTATGAAGGCGTGGCCGACGACATCAACGAACTGAAACAGGCATGCGGCGAAGCTCCGATGAAGGTTATCCTCGAGACAGGATGCCTCAAGACAGCCTCTAACATCAAGAAGGCATCAATAATAGCGATGTATGCCGGTGCCGACTATATCAAGACGTCTACGGGCAAGCTTGAGCCTGCCGCTACGCCGGAGGCTGCCTACGTGATGTGCCAGGCCATCAAGGAATACTACGACGAGACAGGCATACAGATTGGTTTTAAGCCCGCAGGAGGCATCAATTCGGTGATGGACGCACTTATCTACTACACCATCGTTAAAGAGGTCCTGGGCGAAAAATGGCTCACCAACAAGTGGTTCCGCCTCGGCACAAGCCGTCTGGCCAACATGCTGCTAAGCGAACTGCTCGGCGAAGAGACAAAATTCTTCTAAAAGAGGGATTGTGATGGCCCGGAGATGATGGGACCTATAAGACTTATGGGGCTGATACAACATGAGCACAACAGGCTAACTTACAGCTGATTAGCCATGTTTTACAGCCTCATAAGTCATTTTTAGCCTTAACAACAAGCCGCAAAACGCGGCATTTAACCTGCAACAAAAACACATGGAAAACAACTTTATTCAGCAGCGCGGACACTACAGATAACTTATTGTTTATCAGAAGGCTGAATGTATTTATGTCATCACTTTTTATTTTGCGCATAAATATCTCGACAAGGCCGACCGAACCATCGACCAGATGATTCAGGCTGCACGCTCGGGCAAGCAGAATATTGCCGAGGGAAGCGCAGCAAGCAACACCTGGAGAGAGACCGAACTGAAGCTAACAAACGTTGCGAAAGCTTGTCTGCAGGAGCTTTTAATTGATTATGAAGACTATCTGAGAGTAAGAAATCTTGAACAATGGAGCGTCAACAGCACTAAGGCCATGCAGACAAGAATGGCTTGCAAGAAGCATACAGACAGCGCCTATTTCCGCAAGGCAATAATGGTAAGGCCGGACGAGACAATAGCCAACATAGCGATAACTCTTAATCGTCAGACCGACTCGCTGCTGAGAAAGCTCATAGATCATCAGAAAACCGAGTTCTTGACACACGGAGGAATAAAAGAAGGGATGTATGTCGCACGCAAAGAATGGCGCAGACAGAACCAATAATAAGCCGACAAAAAACGCAGAACCTGCCCTTTCAGCAAGCTCTGCGCAATATCTGATATCTCTGATTTTCAACAAATTACAGGTCGAATAAGTCCCATTGCTCACATAACAGTTCTCATCGCTCCCACATCTCTCTATCGCTCTCTACCCTACTTTACTTTGTCCTCTCAATGACAAAGCTCAGATAGGCCTCGAGACTGCGGCGAAGCGCGTCGTCAGTAACCTCAGTTTCGATAAACTCCATTGCCTCACGGCGCATTTCCTCCATGCGTTTCTCGGCATATTCAATGCCCCCGTGCTCCTTGGTATAGTCCACCAGGATGGCTATTTCGTCCTGAGTTATCGTGCGCTCCTTCACCTTGTAAGCCAGCTTGCGTATGCTGTCGGGCGCCGAGTTGTTCACGGCATAAATGGCAGGCAGCGTCAGCTTGCCCTCAGCCATGTCGTTGCCCGTAGGCTTGCCTATTTCCGACGAGTCGTAATAGTCGAAGATGTCATCTCTTATCTGGAAGATTATGCCCAGCGTCTGACCGAATTTCATAGCCTTGCCTATCTCGCTTTCAGGCATTCCGGCAGATATCGCACCCATTGCGCAGCATGCCTCAAAGAGCGCGGCGGTCTTCTGGCGTATCACATTATAGTAGATTTCTTCTGAAATCTGCTCGTTGGATATGCTCGTAAGCTGCAGTATCTCGCCGTTAGACAGCGTCCTACCCAGTTCAGCCAAATACTTGATTATCAGTTCGTTGTGCGTCTCAGCCACATGCAGCAGCGCCGTAGAAAGGATATAGTCGCCAATTAGCACAGCCACCTTGTTGTCATACAGGGCGTTGACCGATGCCTGGCCGCGCCTCTCGGTGCTTTCGTCAACCACGTCGTCGTGCACCAAGCTGGCCGTATGCAGCAGCTCCAGGCCCACTGCGGCGTGCAGTGTGGCGCTGCTCACCGAGCCATAGTTCTTGGCCATGAGCAGTATTAGCATGGGGCGCATGCGCTTTCCGGCGCGCTGGCGTATACGCCTGAAGATTTCTTCCTGCAGGTTGTCCGTATGTGTGAGCGACTTGTTGAACAGACTGATGAAGTCATCGAGTTCTGCTTTTATGGGCTCCTTAATAAGAGATAAATAATCCATCATGCTGCAATTTTAATACAAAAGTAATTATTTTATCGGATTAATGCTAAAAAATTAGTAATTTTACACGTAAAAAACTCATATTACATGGATAAGCTGTTCCTTTTTGACGCCTACGCGCTGATATACCGCTCGTATTACGCATTTATAAAGAACCCCCGTATCAACTCTAAAGGGCTCAACACATCTGCCGTGATGGGCTTCTGCAACACGCTGCACGAAGTGCTCACGAAAGAAAAACCCACATATCTGGGAGTGGCCTTCGACCCCCACGGGCCTACCTTCCGCACCGAGGCCTACGCCGAATATAAGGCGCAGAGAGAGGAGACGCCCGAGGACATACGCCGCGCGGTGCCCATCATAAAAAGCCTGCTCAAGGCCATGCGCATACCGGTGCTCGAGGCCGACGGATACGAGGCCGACGACGTGATAGGCACGCTGGCGCTCAAGGCCGGGGCTGAAGGCGTAGAGACATATATGCTTACGCCCGACAAGGACTACGGACAGCTGGTAAGAGAGAACGTCATGATGTACCGCCCGCGCCACGGCGGAGGATACGAAACGCTCGACGCCGAGAAGGTGTGCGCCAAGTATGGCATTGCAAACACAAGTCAGGTGATCGACCTTTTGGGACTGATGGGCGACTCGGCCGACAACATTCCGGGATGTCCGGGCGTCGGCGAGAAGACTGCCGTGAAACTTATCAACGAGTTTGGCAGCGTGGAGCAGCTGCTCGAGCAGACCGACAAGCTGAAGGGTGCACTGAAGAAAAAAGTTGAGGAGAATGCCGAGCAGATAAAATTCTCGAAATTCCTCGCGACGATAAAAACCGACGTGCCGGTTGAGCTCAACCTCGACGAACTGAAGGTGAGCGAGCCCGACGCCGACGAACTTCGCAAAATCTTCACCGAACTGGAGTTTAAGACGCTCGCAGACAAGTTTCTTAACAAAGCTGAAAATAATAAAAAAAGCGTTCAAATTCAACTCGATTTATTCGCAGAAAATCCGACCGACGGCCAAGTTTTTTCAAAAAACGCTAGTCTGAGAGCGTTAAACGAACTGCCTCACACATACAAACTCATTGATAATGAGGAAGAAATGAAGAAAATCTGTGATTTTTTCATGACAAAAAAAATTCTCAGTCTAGACACGGAAACCACTTCAACGAGCGCAATCGATGCCGAATTGGTCGGTTTGAGCTTCTCTGTGAAGGAATTTGAGGCGTTCTACGTGCCCGTTCCTGCCAATCGTGAAGAAGCGCAAAAGATAGTTAACATATTTAAACCGCTATACGAAAACCCCGAAATTCTCAAAGTAGGACAAAACATCAAGTACGACATGGAGGTGCTGGCAAGCTACGGCGTGTGCGTGGCAGGTCAGCTGTTCGACACGATGATAGCCCACTATCTCATCCAACCCGAGCTTCGCCACAACATGGACTACATGGCAGAGACATGTCTCGGATATCAGACCATACACATAGAGGAGCTGATCGGACCGAAGGGCAAAAAGCAGAAGTCGATGAGAGACCTGCCGCCCGAGCAGATTGTCGACTATGCCGCTGAGGACGCCGACGTAACGCTGCGACTGAAAAACTATCTCGAACCGAAACTCGAGGAGGTAGGCGTAACCCAACTCTTCTACGAAATAGAGATGCCGCTGGTGCGTGTACTCGCCGAGATGGAGCTAAACGGAGTGAGGATAGACACGGCGGCGCTGGCAGAGACGTCGGAGATTCTGACCAAGAGGCTCAGCGACATAGAGAAGCGCATATACGAGCTGGCGGGCGAAGAGTTTAACATAGCATCGCCCAAGCAGGTTGGCGAAATTTTGTTCGGCAAGCTGAAGATTGTGGAGAAGCCCAAGAAGACAAAGACGGGACAATATGTTACGTCGGAAGAGGTGCTGCAACAGCTCAGCGGAAAGCACGAGATTGTGGGTAAGATACTGGAACACAGAGGATTAAAGAAGCTGTTAGGCACATACGTCGACGCGCTGCCGAAGCTGATAAACCCGCGGACGGGGCACATACACACATCGTTCAACCAGACCGCCACTGCCACCGGCCGACTCTCTTCGTCTGACCCTAACCTGCAGAACATCCCCGTGCGCGGCGAGGACGGCAAGGAGATACGCAAGGCGTTCATACCCGAGGAGGGCTGCCTGTTCTTCTCGGCCGACTACAGCCAGATTGAGCTGCGCGTGATGGCTCATCTGAGCGGCGACGAGAACATGATAGAGGCATTCCGTTCTGGCCACGACATACATGCCGCAACGGCAGCAAAGATATACAAAGAGGACATTGCCGACGTAACGCGCGACCAGCGCACCAAGGCCAAGCGCGCCAACTTCGGCATAATATACGGCATCACGGTGTTCGGCCTGGCAGAGCGTCTGGACATCAGCCGGCAGGAGGCGTCGCAGCTGATAGACGGCTACTTCATCACCTTCCCGAAGGTGCACGAATACATGGAGAAGGCCAAGCAGACGGCGCGCGAACATGGCTACGTAGAGACATTCTTCCGTCGCCGCCGCTATCTGCCCGACATCAATTCGCACAACGGCACGGTGCGCGGCTTTGCTGAGCGCAACGCCATCAACGCCCCGATACAAGGCTCTGCCGCCGACATAATAAAGGTGGCCATGGTGCGCATCTACAAGCGCTTCAAGGACGAAAATCTGCGCTCTAAGATGATTCTTCAGGTGCACGACGAACTCAACTTCAGCGTTGTGCCTGATGAGAAAGAGACCGTTGAACGCATAGTTTTGGAAGAGATGCAGGGCGCATACAAGCTCAACGTACCATTAGTTGCCGACTGCGGCTGGGGCTCCAACTGGCTTGAAGCACACTAATGAACAATCAAACGGATAAATATAACGTGCTGCAGGTATTAACTGCAGCACGTTTAAAACAAGAAAAAGAACTATCAAACAACATAAAAAACTATGGGAGAAAAGGCAACTACAGTTGAGAAACAAATCAACCTCCTAAAAGATAGAGGAATGACAATAACCGACATTGAGAAAGCAAAAGAAGTATTACTTGATATCGGATATTACAGACTTGGATTCTACTGGTTTCCGTATGAAATAACATATCCAAACAAATTAAAACGAAATCATTGTTTTAAGAAAAACACAGATTTTGACAACATTGTAAAACTATATTATTTCGACTTCAATCTAAGAAACATTCTGATGAAATATATCAACAGAATAGAAATAAATTTCAGGACATATCTAACTTACCATGTATCAAACAAATACGTCGACTCGCCAACATGGTTCGTAGATCCGTCTATTGTAAAACAGGATTATATACAAAGCTTCAACATAAACGTATATAATGAAAACTTCAAAAAGAATCCGATAATAAAAACACATCATACAAAACACATAAATGATAAATATGCGCCGGCATGGAAAACGATAGAATTCATGACGCTCGGAGCAGTTATAAACTTATTCAATGCCATTAAAGACGAAAAGACAAAGACTGAAATATGTAAACATTATGGAATAAATAAAGTCGTTGTATTCAACAGCTACATCAATCTGGTAAGAAAGATCAGAAACCAATGTGCCCATGGTAACGTACTGTATGACTTATCGTTACCGACTTCCATAAGAAAAGGCCCGGTTGGAAAGATGGAACCAGAAGACTATCACAACCTCAACGGAGCCATAAAAATAATTCGCTATATGCTTGGATGTGTTTCAAAAAATAGAGAAAATGACATGAAAAATGAGATAAACTCATTATTAAAAAAATATGCAAAATATAAGGCTATACACGAAACGTTAAAAAAATCTACAGGGATAAATAATTATTTAAATTGAAGTACATATTAGGAAAAATATTGCTAATTTTGCATTAGCATAGAGTGCCGATAAGAACTTTGTCGTCTTATTTGCACTATAAAAAGTAAAAAATGGGGTTGTACACATAAGCTGTGCAATCCCTATTTTTATAAAACGACCATCATTATTCTATACAATATTTATACACAAAAAACGCTTGAATGCATATTGTTTTGCCGACAAATACCGATACAAAAAGGTAATATTAGAATGCAACATCACACTAAAAAGCGGCATGAGAGGGCGAAAACAAAAAAGTATGGAAAACTAAACACCTCAACACTTAATTATTCGCCAAAAAACACTATATTTGCCATACAATAATACCTAATTTCATCTAACCTATGGCATACCAATTTAAGATTAAACTGCTGAACGTGAAGAAACCGCCTGTATGGCGAAGAGTCATCATACCAGAGAACTGCACTTTTGAAGAATTTCACCACACAATACAGATAAGCTTCGGATGGGACAACGAACATCTGCACAAATTCAGCGATAAGCCCTACGGAGGCAACTTTGAGATAAGCTCAAGATGCTACGATGACGACATGTTAAGCAACGCAGACAGCAATATGTACAGAAAAAGCCTTGATGAGCAGGAAACAAAGCTGTGCGACGTGTTCGGCACCGACCGCCAAAAGCTGCTGTATGTCTACGACTTCGGCGACGACTGGGTGCATGAGATAGTGCTCGAGGACATTCTGACCGTGATTTATCCTCACCCTGTATGCACCGCCGGAAAGGGCTGCTGCCCGCCCGAAAACTGCGGCGGACCTATGGGCTACGAGATGCTGAAGGAAACGCTCGAAAAGAAGCCTAACAGCGCGGAAACGCGCCGCATAAGGGCTGAACTGGGGCTGAAAAAGGGTGAACGCATTGAAGACTACAAACTTGATCTTGACGTAATTAACATAGAACTTAAAAATCTGAAATTTATAATGGAAGAAGAAATTGACGACGAGAGCCTCGACCTCTTTGAGCCGTTCTACGACGACGAATGGGCCGAGCAGATGCACTGTGCCGTAACAGTGTGCGACACAGAGGGAAAAATACTGTATATGAACGAGAAATCGCGAGCCACGTTTGCCAGCCACGGCGACCTGATTGGGCACAACATGTTCGAATGTCACAGCCCGCAGTCGCAGGCCAAGATACGCGAACTGATAGCCACAGACGGCACTAACTCGTACACGATACAGAAGAACGGAGTGAAGAAAATGATATATCAGACAACGTGGAAACGCGACGGCAAAGTAGCCGGTCTGGTAGAGATTTCGATGGTGATACCGGAGGAGATGCCGCACTATATTAGGAGTTAAAGGAGTTAGAGTAGTTAAAGTAGTTAAAGCCAAATGCCTTTCTTCGTAGGAGTTAAAGGAATTAAAGCCAAATGCACTAAAAAGGAAAGCGCCGATTAAAAATATCAAATAAATTGAATAGAAAATAAGATATACAACAAAGATTTATCTTATTTCTTATGATTATGCAAGAAGCATTGTCATAAACAAAAATTAGAGGAGCTAATGTAGCTAAAAGTCTTTAAATAAAGCCTTGACGACATCGTAAACAGCCGCAAGACATTTGACTTTAACTACTTTAACTCCTCTAACTTCTTTAACTACTTTTTATTAGAACAGCTTTGTCTTTCCGGCCAGAGTGTCGTGGTTGTTCTTCAGGTCAGTCCAGTCAACCTTAACCTTGGTGCTGATGCCGTTGATATACTTCTCGATGTTAGTATATCCGTCGCCTGTGCAGTCGCCGTTGGCGTCGCTCGGGTCGTTGGGGTTAAGGCCGTTGGCAATCTCCCACTCGTCGGGCATACCGTCGCCGTCGGTGTCAACGCGGGGCTCACCCTTATATTCGGGATATCCGCCCATCTGAGCCGGGTCTGTAATGATGCCGTACTTGTAAGAGTCTTTGTCCAGACGGCGATACTTGAAGAAGCCGTCCTCGTTCTTCGACTTGTCGCTCAGTCCCCACATGTCGCCATAAGGATTCTCCTTCGGCAGCTTCTTCACATAGTAAGCCTTGCCTGTGCGAACCTCCTCGATGATGCGCTGGTCAACGATGTCGCGTATAGGCAGCGTTGCACCTACGTTCTCGAGCACGTAGTCGAATGTCTTTTCAGACGGAATGATGGTCATGTGAGCCATAGGGAACGGCTCGTTAGACTTCATCAGGGCCAGTACGTCCTCAGGCACGCCGCCCTCGCCCTTCAGGTCCTTGTCGGCAATCTGTATACCGCCGTCCCAGTTGTCTTTTGTAACAGCCTCGTTGCCTTCCATGATGTTGCCGATGGCATACACGCGGCCAAACTGCTGATACGGGAAGAGGTTCTTGCTGCGGCTCTCTGCCTTGACGATACGGTAGCCTATAGGCGAATCTTTCGGAGTGAGAGGTCCGGGCTTATAGTAGTTGTTGATGAAGTTGCTCATTGTAGAGAACTCGCCTCCGTCGGCAGTACGGTGAACCCAGTTGTATACAATGTTGTTCACGAAGTTGAACACACCGCCCCATCCTATTGACGGGTTACGGCCTGTGTTGTCGGCCCAGAGGTTACGCATGAATGTGGTGTTCTCGCCGCCGATGGTAGAGCCGAAGGCGTGGTTGTATGTGTCGAGCGCCTTAGCCGAGATAGTGTTCTGTATTGTAACGTTCACTGTAGGCTCCTTGCGCGAAGGCTTGCCGTCGCCCATGTCGAACATGTGACGGTAGAAAGAGATGTTCTCGTCAAGTCCCCACTCGCAAGAGCAGTGGTCTATCATGATGTTTCCTACGGGGTTGCCGCCGAAAGAGTCTTCACGGTTCCACACGTGTGTGTTGCCGCGGCGGAAGCGCATATGGCGCACGATAACGTCGTGAGTGTTCACCTGGAACGACTCGCCTGCAATGCACACGCCGTCGCCGGGAGCTGTCTGTCCTGCTATGGTAACGTAAGGAGCGCGCAGAATGATAGGAGTCTTCAGGTTGATGATACCGCACACGTTGAACACGATGATGCGCGCACCGCCCTGCTCGCAAGCCCAACGGAATGAGCCGGGACCGTCGTCGTTGAGGTTGGTTACGACGAGCACCTTGCCGCCGCGTCCGCCGGCAGTGTACATACCGCCGCCCTCAGCACCGGGGAATGCAGGTATCTTGGCCTGCTTCAGGTCGTAAGGACGCCATGCCCATGGCACATAGGGGCGACCTTCCATGGCCTCTTTCTTTACGATGGGGAACGCTACCTGCCAAGCAGAGTCTGAATGAGCCTCCCACTCGGCACGCTGTGCCTCAAACTTAGCCTTTGCTTCGGGCGTAATCTGAGGATACTGAGCCATAGCCTGCTGTGCGCACAGTCCTGTCACAGCGGCCATAATTGCCAATGATTTTTTCATATATAACGTGTTTAAACCTAATTAAATTTTCAAGTATTTCCGATATTAGACGGAGAATAAGTGTAAAAGTAACATACAATTAACATACTTTATTTTTTAAAGTTAAAGAATTTAAATCAAAAAGAGTAAAAACAAGATAACGTATATCGAGAAATTAAAGGAGTTAAAGCCAACAAATTGACCGGAAACAACAAGGCTATTGTTCTGTCGGATATGCTATCCGACAGCATAGAATATTAGGATCTGTGATCCGAAAAGCATTCTGATTTTTTTCCATAATCAGCCTGCACCGAGATCCGAAAAACATTCAGATTTGTTTTCTACACATCAATCTGCATCATGCTATCGTTGAATAGAAAAAAGGAAGACAGCGGATTGAAAATCCTGATATTTATTTCCGGCGGAGCGCAGATCCGCCGGTACATTTGCATTGTAGATTTATATCGTTGGCTGCTATAGGTGTAGACATTGGATGGCTGAGTTAAAGCAGTCAGCGCCAACAAGTTGTCCGGAACAACAAGACTATTGTTCTGTCGGATATGCTATCCGACAGCATAGAATATTAGGATCTGTGATCCGAAATACATTCCGATTTTTTTCCATAATCAGCCTGCACCGAGAAACATTCAGATTTATCTTTGCTACTCAACACATTCCTTCTTAATTCAAACTATTAACCTGCTGTTTGCCGATAAAAAACGGGCCACTTTCGATGCAAAAGTGGTCCGTTTACGACTCAAAAACGATAGGTTAACAGTCTTAAAGCAGCAGACACGGTTTTGCTTACGGTTTATGTCGCACGGCGGCATACCGAGACTGCACGTTAAGCAAAGCAGGGCGTTTTGCTTACAGATTTTTGACATTAATCCGTCCCGCGGCTTTTCCATGCCGGCAGCAACCGGCAAAAAGCGCACGCGTAACAGCTGACGCTGCCATCTCAAACATCAGCGCGACAATATGAATTTTATCACCCACATCATGCATGATTCAGGCTAAAAGCATGATTTTAGACATAAAAACAGACATAAATCAAGGAAAATAAGGGGTTGTCAGGGATTTGTCCGGGTAAAAAAGTTTGGCGGCGATGCATGATTAAGATAAATTTGCGATGTGAACCACATCTGTTTCTTAACAAAACCGAAGTGAAAACACAATAAAGCGTGCCTTTACAAAACTTACCATAATCCGGATATGGGATAAGCATTATTAAACTAACTCAACATGAACCTTAAAAAACAACGATTATGAAAAAATTACTATTACTTGTAGTGACACTGCTGAGTGCGAGTTTCATGTCTGCCCAGACAATGAAGGAAATTCCTGTACAAAAGAGATTTCATACAATAAGCGAAAACGGTAAGTATATGATTACAAACGACCAAGCTTATGTAGGAATATACAATACTGAAACAGATGAATTTGACGAATATTATGATGGTATGAAAACCAACTACCAAATTGGAATGGGCAATATAGTCACAAACGATGGCTTCCTGGTAGGAGCAGTAGACGGAATGCCATCAATATTAGACATAGAAAACAAGAAATGGATACCGCTGGGACTGAAGGAAGGCGACCTGCAATATTCTATGGCAAACGGCATAACGCCTTCACGCAAATATATAGCCTTAATTCCGCAACTGTTTCAATAAATCGCTTGTCGGACTCAAAATTGTCAT
>ENA-OPDA01000639-OPDA01000639.1-human-gut-metagenome-genome-assembly--contig:-NODE-639-length-25589-cov-4.168599_pt1 | contig 25589 bp, 19 predicted proteins | sample MGYA00241253_ERZ501486 | MGnify/ENA primary metagenome ERZ501486 (study PRJEB25962, sample SAMEA2042510) | human gut metagenome | biome: human gut; feature: human-associated habitat; material: faeces... | reverse complement strand
CATCGAACCGCGCCACAGAAACAAACCTGTGGGGTGGCGGTCCGGGAGCCCAAAAGCATACCCATACCACTCCCGGACGGGACGAATCCCATCCAAGCCGATGATCTCTTCCACACCAGCATCCCCATGCGAGACCGTGGAACCATTCCACGGGCACGGGGCTCACACCGGACACGGAACCGTGTCCTGAAATTCTCCGTAGAAAGGAGGTGATCCAGCCGCACCTTCCGGTACGGCTACCTTGTTACGACTTAGTCCCAATCACGAGTCTCACCTTAGACGGCTCCATCCACAAAGGGTTAGGCCACCGGCTTCGGGTGCTACCCACTTTCATGACTTGACGGGCGGTGTGTACAAGGCCCGGGAACGCATTCACCGCGGCGTTGCTGATCCGCGATTACTAGCGACTCCGCCTTCATGGAGTCGGGTTGCAGACTCCAATCCGAACTGAGACCGGTTTTCAGGGATCCGCTCCACGTCGCCGTGTCGCATCCCGTTGTACCGGCCATTGTAGCATGCGTGAAGCCCTGGACGTAAGGGGCATGATGATCTGACGTCATCCCCACCTTCCTCCGAGTTGACCCCGGCGGTCCCCCGTGAGTTCCCACCACGACGTGCTGGCAACACAGGGCGAGGGTTGCGCTCGTTGCGGGACTTAACCCAACATCTCACGACACGAGCTGACGACGACCATGCACCACCTGTGAACCCGCCCCGAAGGGAGGCCATATCTCTACGGCTGTCGGGAACATGTCAAGCCCAGGTAAGGTTCTTCGCGTTGCATCGAATTAATCCGCATGCTCCGCCGCTTGTGCGGGCCCCCGTCAATTTCTTTGAGTTTTAGCCTTGCGGCCGTACTCCCCAGGCGGGATGCTTAACGCGTTAGCTCCGACACGGAACCCGTGGAACGGGCCCCACATCCAGCATCCACCGTTTACGGCGTGGACTACCAGGGTATCTAATCCTGTTCGCTCCCCACGCTTTCGCTCCTCAGCGTCAGTAACGGCCCAGAGACCTGCCTTCGCCATTGGTGTTCTTCCCGATATCTACACATTCCACCGTTACACCGGGAATTCCAGTCTCCCCTACCGCACTCCAGCCCGCCCGTACCCGGCGCAGATCCACCGTTAAGCGATGGACTTTCACACCGGACGCGACGAACCGCCTACGAGCCCTTTACGCCCAATAATTCCGGATAACGCTTGCACCCTACGTATTACCGCGGCTGCTGGCACGTAGTTAGCCGGTGCTTATTCGAAAGGTACACTCACCCGAAGGCTTGCTCCCGATCAAAAGCGGTTTACAACCCGAAGGCCGTCATCCCGCACGCGGCGTCGCTGCATCAGGCTTGCGCCCATTGTGCAATATTCCCCACTGCTGCCTCCCGTAGGAGTCTGGGCCGTATCTCAGTCCCAATGTGGCCGGTCGCCCTCTCAGGCCGGCTACCCGTCGAAGCCATGGTGGGCCGTTACCCCGCCATCAAGCTGATAGGACGCGACCCCATCCCATACCGATGAAATCTTTCCCGACACCCCATGCGAGGAGTCGGAGCATCCGGCATTACCACCCGTTTCCAGGAGCTATTCCGGTGTATGGGGCAGGTCGGTCACGCATTACTCACCCGTTCGCCACTCTCACCACCAAGCAAAGCCTGATGGATCCCGTTCGACTTGCATGTGTTAAGCACGCCGCCAGCGTTCATCCTGAGCCAGAATCGAACCCTCCACAAAAAAACTTTGCAGAAAGCCAACATGTGACTCTCAAAAACAAGAAAATTGACGATCGCCTTATAAGGAAAGGCGCATCGCACGAAAACCTCACCGTCCTTCAAGGCCTCCCGGCCACTCGCGAACGAGCGGACGATGAACTGGCAATCATTGACTATAAAGAAGTAGTACAAATACGCTCTTGAGTTCTCAAACCACCACCACTCACCCGCCTCGAGGCACCCCAACCGGGGAACCACTCGCCGAGCGGCAGCGAAGAGTCAATCTACACGAACCCCGGCGATCACGCAAATCGACCCTTCCAAAGATACCCTAAAACCGTTGCAAATAAACACATCCCTCGGCGTGTCGAAAAAGGCCTCCGAACGGCCGTACAGCCAGTCTAGACCCCGAAGACAACGCCTACATGAACCAAAAACAAACTATAAACGGCGTGTCATACCCATATACATCTCATTCCCATGTGATGAATACCCAAATGCAATCGCAAATCATGATTCCAGCGGAACAGAAAGAACAGAAATACAAAAGAGACGCGAAGAAGCATGAAACATGGCTGCACTTGCGACGGCACGCACGCTGAAATACAACAAGAGCCGCCGACTCAGGGAAGTCGACGGCTCTCGCTGTTTCAATTGTTATTCAGTTATGTTTTGACCTGTGAGAAGGAAGTGAGATCAGGCAGTGACCTCAGCCTTGGCCTTCTTGCGATCCATGTAGCGCTTGATAGCCAGAGCCTCAAGTGCGATCACCAGGATTGCGGTCACGCCCCAAGCCACGTACATGGCGGTCTTCCAGATCGGGGTGGCGACCTTCGGCTCACCGTCTGCATACTGCCAGCTGTTGGCGGCGGTGTACAGAATATTGTGGGCGGCGGTACGCATGGCCTTCACGGAGGTTGCGGACTTGTCGGTGATGTGGTTGGTGATGGAGGTGGTAGCCAGCATGGAATCGTTGCCGTTACGGATCTCCTGATCACCGTTCTGGTAGCCGTAGCCGCCGAAATAATCGGTCAGGACGAAGCCCTTGAAGCCCCACTCGTCACGGAGCACGGTGTTCAGCAGAACGTTGTTGCCACCGGCATAGGTGTTGCCGATGTAGTTGAAGGCGCTCATCACGGCCTGTGCGCCGCCTTCCTTCACGCTCATCTCGAACGGCTTGAGGTAGATCTCACGCATGGCCTGCTCGTTGGTCCAGGTGCAGAGCATCTCAGTACGCTTGGTTTCCTGATCGTTCAGTGCGAAGTGCTTCATGAAGGAGTACACGCCCTTCTCCTTGGCGCCGGCGATCTCGTTGGATGCCATGACGCCGGAGAGCAGGGAATCCTCGGAGAAGTACTCGAAAGTACGGCCGGAGAATGCGTTGCGGTGGATGTTCATAGCCGGAGCGTACCAACCAGCAACATGCATGTCGTGAGCCATATCGCCGATCATCTCGCCGAACTGCTTGGCCAGATCCTTGTTCCAAGTGCAAGCGAATGCGGTGGAAGCCGGGAAGCCGATGGAGCCAACACCAGTGAAGTTGTTGTTCAACGAGGCCGGGCCGTCAGCGTCGGTGAGCTGGATCTTGCCGACGGAGGAGACGGCCGGAGTGCCGTAGCCGCCGTTGGCAATGAGGTTGTCCATATCGTCGAAGGTCAGCTCGTCAAGCAGCTTCTCCCAATCAGCATCGTCGTAATCCTTGCCGTACATGTCGGCCAGGCGGAGGCCATTCTTGGCACCGGTGGTCGGCATCTCGTCGGAATCGTCGTTGAACTGAGACGGATCGTAGTTGGTGTTGTTGTAGAAGGTTTCCTTTGCCTTATCAGACATTTCGAAGTTGGTCGGAGCGGCGGTGGCTTCCTTGTAGTTTGCGAAATGTCCTGCACGGCTCAGGTAGGTCACATCGCCTGCAGCATCATCGAACTGGTTGGTGGCCACGGTCTGGTCGCCATTGTGGGTGTTCGAATCGGAGTCGTAGGTGATGGTGTCGTCCACGGTGATCTTCTTGGAGCCGATCACAGTGTGGGAGTCGGAGTTGATGGAGATGTTGTAATCGCCCTTTTCGAGCACGTATGCCTTGGCATTCTTGTAATCATAGGAAGCCATGTCATCGTCTTCGAATTCGACGGTCACGTCCTCGGAAGCGCCCGGCTCAAGCTTCTCGGTCTTCTCGAAGCCAACCAGGTTGGCACTGGCCTTTTCGATGCCACCTTCGGTGTACGGCGGGTTGTAGTAGACCTCAACAACATCCTTGCCAGCGGTGTCGCCGGTGTTGGTGACGGTCACATCAACGGTGACCTTGCCATCCTTGTACGTCACATCGTTGAGCTTCTGCTCGAAGGTGGTGTAGCTCAGACCGTAACCGAACGGGAATGCAACCATGGAATCGTAATCGATGGCACCTTCGGCCGCTGCGGTCTCATAGAACTTGTAGCCCACATAGATGCCTTCGGAGTAGTTCACAAAGCCCGGGATGGCGGTGACTTCGTCACCAGTGAAGCCCGTGTACTTGGCGGCCTTGTCTTCCATGTTGGTGTATTCGAACTTGCCGAAGTTGTTGTAAGACACCGACTGGGTGAGATCCTTCAGGAAGGTGTCGGAAAGTCTTGCCGGACGGGTTGGTATCGCCGGCAAGCACGTCACCGAGTGCGGAGAAGCCGGTCTGGCCTGCAGGCGGGCACCACACGACGGATTTGATCTGCGGATAGTCGTTCAGGAAGTCGAACTGGAAGGTGTTGGCGCCGTTGTAGACGAGCGTGACCTTGTTGAAGTTCTTGGTGACCAGGTCGAGCATATCGCGCTCGGTCTGGCTCAGCTGCAGGAAGCTTTCGCCGTCCTTGAAGTCCTCGTAATCCTTGGAGTTGTTCTCATAGGTGATGCCTTCGGCCTTCATGTTCATCGGAAGGTCAGCGCCCTCGCCACCGACGCGGGTGAGCACTACAACAGCCTCATCGGAGAAGCTCTTGGCATCGGAGATCAGGGAATCGGAATACTGGTCGGCCGGAACCTCAGGCAGGGTCCAATCCTGTGCCCACATGCCAACAACTGGGCGATCTGCACGGTAATCGGTGTACAGCTTGGTCAAGTCGGCGTTGGTCTCGATGCCGGCTTCCTTCATGCCATCAAGCAGGGAAACGGTGTCATACTGGTCAGACATGGAGCCGGAGCCGGTGCCGCCGTATACCGGGTTGGTGGAGCCCCAACCGAACACGTTGACCTTCTTGTTAGCCAGCGGCAGGTTGGAATCATCGTTCTTCAGCATGGTGATGGCTTCCGACTGCACTTCCTTGGCCAGCTCGTTGGCCTTGGAAACAGTGGTGTCAGACAGCATGTACTTGGTGATGGTCGCGTTGTTGAGCAGCGTCGACAGCGGACCGGACAGCATCATGGAAACCGCGACGACAATGCCGACCAAAGCCACAAGCCAAGACTCGGAGTGGATGATCTTACGGGTCGCCACTTCCTTCACCGTCTTCTTGTTGACGGCAAAAGTAATGATCAGCGCGAGCACAAATAGCACGCCAATCGCAATCAGGTACGGCGTCAACGAACCGATAACGTTCATGACGTCAGCCATGTTGATTTGCAGCATGGTCTGCCTCCTCCTTGATTCTCATAACCAAACGACATGCAGGCTCCGATTTCCTCATCGAAACCAGAAATCATGCAACGCTGCCCCGCGTCACGCAATTTCCAGAAGTGAAGACACTTCTTCATGTCGATATTTCGATTTCACCAAAATCCGCGAAAAAAGCACCCTGATTTTTCCCAGCCTGTCGTTTCGCGTGCATAATCTGCATACCACCTGCGCATGTAAAACTACCATTCGTGCACATATAATCCCGTTGCGCGCATGCATCTGGCACAATGTGCGCTCATCCGCAGATTGTTGCGACATCCTTGCCTTGATTGCGGAAATCATCGATCTTCATTGCGCTTCCAACTCCATAATCGCAATTCCTGCGATATTTTCGGCACACTACAGCGAGCTGTTCCAGCGGCAACTTACGTAAGGCAAGTACCATGGGTGCCATGAGCGACTTAAGCGCATTGAATCTGGAGGCAGGCAGCCTCGTTGGCGGATACACGTTGATTTCCCGGCTTGGTTCGGGTGCCATGGGATCGGTATGGCGGGTGCGAGATGACGGCGGCCATCAGTATGCGATGAAAATTTTGCGTGATTCCCTTGCCGAGGAAGATGCGTCCAGCGAACGCTCCCGCGACCAGCTGACTGCACGCGAGCGCCTGCGCAGGGAGGCGATGGCACTGCAGAAAGTGCGTCATCCCGGCGTGTGCGGCATTGTGGATATGGAATTGGATGATGCGCTGGCTTTTATCGTAACCGAGCTGATCGAAGGCAAGAATTTGCGTGAGGACGTGCGCGCCAACGGCCGGTATGTGGGCGATGATCTGGAGCGGTTGGGACGCAAGCTGATCGAGGCGGTGAAGGCTGTGCATGCGGCCGGGATTGTGCATCGCGATATCAAACCGACGAATGTGATGGTGTCGAATACCGGACCGGTATTGGTGGATTTCGGCATTGCCATGGGCGAGGGCGAAAGTCATGTGACTCGTACCGGATTGGTGATGGGCACGCCTGGATTCATCGCGCCGGAAATCATCGACGGTGCCGAATCCGATGAGATGAGCGATTGGTGGTCGGTGGCGAGCGTGCTGGCATTTGCCGCCACTGGCGAGCCGGTGTTCGGCACGAAACCGATGATGGCGGTATTGGAGCGTGCTGCCGCGGGAAGCGCGAATTTGGCGGGATTGCCGGCTGGGACCATGGCCGCGTTCCGTTCGGCGTTGGATCCGGATCGTACGAAACGTTGCACTCCAGACGAGTTGTTGCAGGCGATTGCGTTGGATGCGTTGAATCCGCAAGCTTGGATTTCGGGGAATACTTCGGATGCCGCCGATAGTGCCGGGTCGGAGGCGATGCTCCCTTTTGATGGATCGCCCGACAATCCACGAATGCTTTGGCGGGCGTTAGACCATGTGACGGGAGAAGACGCCATCGGCACGCGCACCTTGCCGCAATTCGTTGAGGCCACGCAGGCAATCGGCGCAACCGTTATTGCTGACATAACCGATACCGTTATTGCCGATGCGCCCGATGCCGGCACCTCGGTCATGGATATCAACGCGCATACCGCAACCATTCCTCTTGACACCGGCACGCGCGTGCTGCCTGTCAATAGTGGGGATACCAGTGTGCTGCCGCAAGATACACCGCAATCCACGCGGGTGATGCCGGTCCAGGACGCTTGGAATCCCGCTCAAGAGGCCGCACAGATCGACCCGGCCATCAAACCTGCATTGCAGCGCATCGCCAACCAGCGGCCTCCTGCCGTAATACCGAACGCATCGGTTGAAATGGCGCAAAGTGCGCAGCCACAAGACATGCAAACATCTGCCGTGCCAACCGCACCGGTCACTCCGGCCGCGCCGCTCAACCCGAACGTGCCGCAGAGTGTACTGCAACCGCCGAATCCGGCCGACGTGCAACGCGGCGAACTGCTAGGCAGAGGCGTGCCCCTCTGCGTGCTGATGGCGATTCCTGTGGCCGCATGCGGCCTGTTCTCGCCATGGATCGCCCTGATCGCGGGCGCGCTGCTGGCCTGGTTGCTCGCCACCATTGGATTCAATATGGAGGCGCAGCTGGAACGCGAAGGCCGCCGTGGGGGCAGCCGCAGGGCTTCCGACTGGTTCGCCCGCGCCGCCACGCTGCCTTGGCATGTGCTCAAGGGGCTGGGTTATGCGGTGCCACGCGCACTGATCATGGCGGTCATCGCCGCATTAGGATTGACGATTGCCACAGTCACGCTGCAACTGCCGTTTGCCATGGTTGATACGTCGATATTCGGATTCACGATTCCGCTGCCGACCTGGATTGAAGGGCCGGTTTCGCAAAGCGGCGTCGCCCAGGCCGGTTGCTGCGCCATCGGCTGGCTGGTATGCGCCCTCGCTCCGGGAGCATTGGTGCTGCGATTGGGTGCCGGCGCATTGCGCGGCCGCCCGAAATCCGGCACCACTGCCGAATCGTACGATATGTAGTGACGCCATCTCACGAAATACGCAGCGAAAATCAAAAATCGGCAAACGTTTGCAATCATCAGAAAAACATCAGATAATCGCACGTAGTATGGCAACGTGAGCTTTTACGAAATACTTCATTCAGCAATAGCGTGCCCACACTACTATGGTGCACAGCATCGTGATGTGAACATCGAAAGGAATGTGGATGGCCCAGAACAGTAAGGATGCGCAGAAGCGCGCCAGCCGCGCCGAGCGTAGGGCCGCTGAGGCCGCGGAGATGAAGGCTCGCGCCGAACAGATGGAGAAGGAGCGCAAGCAGCAGACCCTCATCGGCGCCATCGTGATGGCGGTGCTGGTGATCCTGGTGGCGATCGGCGCGTTCACCGTGTATCACAACATGCACAAGAACACCGAAACGCAGGCTTCCACCCAGACCGTGGAAGAAGCGTACGACAAGCTGCAGCAAGTCGAAAACACCCCTAAGCTCGTCGATAAGAAGGGCGGATTGCTGATTTCGAAGGATGGCTACGGCAAGTCCATCGAAGGCGCACCGACTGTTGCGATCTACATGGATTTCCTGTGCCCGGGCTGCGGCAATCTGCATCGTCAGCTTGATGAGGATCTGCAGAAGATGGTCGACGCAGGTCAGATCAATCTTGATTTGCATTTCATGGCGTTTATGGACAAGTGGTCCACCGACGATTATTCAAGCCGCGCAGCGAATGCCGCGATCTATCTGGCCGAGCATGACAGCGATCCGAGCCATCTGATCACCTTCCTCGAAAAAATGTACGCCGAGGATTTCCAGCCTGAGGAAAGCTCGAATTACAAGTCCGTCAGCGACGATCAGATCAAGGAACAGATGATCGCCTCGGGAGTTTCCGAGGATGTGGCGGACAAGGCGTTCGGCCGCGACTACCAGGATTGGCTTGACGCCATCGACACCTATACGCCGAAGCGCTCCGAACTGTGGAACACGTCCGGAACCTACAAAGACAGCATGACCACCCCAACGGTGACCATCAACGGCAAGTTCTGGGATATGAACCAGTTGAGCACTGCGCAGGAGACCATTGAGGAAGGCCTGCTGGAGGCCATCGGAATCAAGTCCGACGACATCGGCAAGGAAGGCGTGATGCCCTCCATCGGCTCCGACAAGGATCCGATCTCCAACACCACTGGCGAGTGATCAGCCCTACGCAATCCTCATAATCGAAAAATTACACCCCCCTACTCGCCAGCGTGCCAGCCAAAGCGCAGTTCCAAGTTGACGGTATCGGGCACGCTGGTTATGCTATTCAATCGTTGCCGTTTTTATGCATTATGCTAGAAAGCGGCACAAGCCTCCTTAGCTCAGATGGCCAGAGCGGCCGCCTTGTAAGCGGCAGGTCGTCGGTTCGATCCCGACAGGAGGCTCGAAACCCGTTTTGACGGGCTTTGACCTCTTACCATGGGTAAGTGCTCCAGAAGTCTTCCCCCAACTTGAGACTTCTGGCAAAGCGGACGAGACGTCCCCCAACCTGTCTCGTCCGACCGGGGGCAGGACATCCCCTTCTCTCCTGCCCCCTTTTTTCTTTACTCCTTTTCCTCGAAAATGTGGCGGTATAGATAAAGCCAGCGGAAACCATGCCATTCGTCCCGATCTGACCGTTACAATGACGGCGATGTAGGCAGTCGCTGGAAAGAGGACGTATGACAAGAAGGTGGACCCCCCGGAGATTCGTGACGCTTCGGCGTGTTCGAGTGACGGCATGCGTGGTCTCGTTGACGCTCGCCTCGACGCTCGCATTCGGCGTAGGCGCGCGCAAAACCGTGGCTCTGACCATCGATGGCGAAACCACCACCGTAACCACATACGCGATGAGCGTCGACCGTCTGCTGCAGGAACGCGGCGTGAAGGTCAAAACGCATGATCTCGTGGAATCCACCAGCCCCACCAGCATGCTGAGCAACCATGACGTGGTGACGGTACGAAGCGCCTACCAGACCACCATCACCATCAACGGGCAGGAAGTGCCCTTCTGGACAGTGGCGACCAGCGCCGAACAGCTGATCGGATTCTTCGAACAAAACGAAGCAGACGCGGCAAAAGTCACCGTCAATATCGACAACGTGTACAACAAACTCACCGGCGGACTGATCATCAACCAAAACGGGCCGGTCACCGTCATCGCAGACGGGCAAAGCTCCGAATCGCCGAATGGCAAACTGCCGGCGGCCTCCATTCTTGACTCCAAAGGCATCACGCTGAACAAGGAGGATCGCGTCAGCGTCGAAAAAGACAACGGCGAAACGATCCTGCGCGTCCGCCGCGTGACGCACGGCGAGGAAACACGCACGAAAGCGGTGCCTTTCGGCACGCAAACCATCGTCGATCCCAGCCTGCAGCCCGGCGAAGTCGTAGTCAGGCAGGAAGGCGAGGACGGCGAAATCCAGCAAACGTACGACGTCACGTATGTGGACGGCGAGAAGGAAAGCGAGACGCTGACCAACGAAACGACCACGAAAATCGCCCTCGATCAGATTATCGCAGTAGGACCGGCAGCATCTTCCGACGATTCGGGATCGGATGACGGATCCGGCAATTCCGGAGATACCGGCAATTCCGATAATTCCGGAAAGAACGACAATTCGAACAAGAACAACAATTCCGATAATTCCGACAAGAAAGACGATTCGAACAGTAATTCCGGCAATACGGATAATTCAGACGACAACAAGAAGGACGATTCCGGATCGAAAACGGACCCGGATCCGACGCCAACTCCTGACCCGACCCCCACGCCAACTCCTGACCCGACCCCCACGCCGGATCCGACGCCCACCCCGACACCGCAACCTTCCGATCCTTCGGCAGGATGCCGCCTCTATCACCCCTCCCCCGCGCAGGCACAGGTCTACGCGGCCGGAGCCGCGGCGCAATATGGCTGGACCGGGCAAAACTGGACCGATCTGGTGAAACTGTGGACGCGTGAATCGAGCTGGCTGTGGTATGCGGAAAACGCATCTTCCGGAGCCTACGGCATCCCGCAGTCGCTTCCTGGCAGCAAAATGGCGGCATTCGGCGCAAACTGGCGTGACGATGCGGCCGTGCAGATCGACTGGGGCCTGAGCTACATCGCGCAACGCTACGGCAGCCCGTCGAAGGCATGGGAGCATTCCGAGCAGGTCGGATGGTATTAAACAACGCCGATCGCAACAATACGCAAACGCAACAGCGCACACTTTTCATACCAGTTGAACGGATAATGAGGTAATGACAGAACACGCGAACGAAACCAACGCAACCGACGAAACCGCGCAAGGCCGCCTGTTGGGGGCTGCCGACATTCGGCGTATCGCGGCCGAGGCCGGTATCAGCCCGACGAAAAAATTCGGGCAGAATTTCGTAATCGACCCGGGCACGGTTCGTCGTATCGTGCGCGAGGCAGGTGTGACCGCCGACGATCATGTGCTGGAAGTCGGACCTGGACTCGGTTCACTGACATTGGCGATTTTGGAAACCGGCGCCACGATGACCGCCGTGGAGATCGACCCGCCCGTTGCGGAACGACTGCCCGGCACCATCGCCGAATTCATGCCGGATGCGGTGGATCGTTTCCGCGTGGTCAATCGCGATGCGTTGACCGTGACGCCGGAAAATCTGCCTGATTTCCAAAATGATGATTCATTTACACTGGTCGCCAATCTGCCATACAACGTGGCCACGCCGATTCTGCTGACCTTGCTGGAACGTTTCGACAATCTCGGCACGTTCCTCGTGATGGTGCAGAAGGAAGTCGCGGACCGACTGAGCGAAAAGCCCGGTTCAAAGATCTACGGCACTCCAAGCGTGAAGCTCGCTTGGTATGGTACCGCGGAACGTGTGGGCATTATCGGGCGCAATGTGTTCTGGCCGGCACCGAATGTGGATTCCGCGCTGGTGCTGTTCAAACGATATGAGGGCGGGCACACGCCTTCGGCCAACAATCCCGACGGTTCCGTAGTGGACCGCGAAAACGTGTTCCGTCTTATCGACGCCGCATTCGGCCAGAGGCGCAAAACCCTGCATGCCGCGTTGAAGAAGATCGTGCCCTCCGAAGCGTTCGAGCAGGCGGGCATCGATCCGACGCGCCGTGGCGAAACGCTTGCCATCGACGAATTCGTGGCATTGGCACGAGCCGTGGGCGAGGTGTCGCAAGCATGAGCGACACCAACACCGCAATCAACACGGTCAGCGTGGACTGCCCGGCGAAAACGAATCTGACCCTGCACGTAGGCAGGCCACGCAGCGAATGGGGTGGCCGACACGAGCTCGACACCATCTACTGCGCCGTCGGCGTGTACGACACCGTCACCACCAGTCGCAAAAAGCCCGGATCCGGTTTCTCCCTGAATCTTGAAGGTGCCTATCTTGGCGATCTGGCCTCCTCCGGCAGCGACATGCGACGCAACCATGCCGTGCTCGCCCTGTTCGCCATGGCCGAAGCGAGCGGCCATGAACCGGATGTGGCGTTGAACATCGAAAAACGCATTCCCGTTGGCGCGGGCATGGCAGGAGGTTCCGCGGATGCGGCCGCCACGATTCTGGCATTGAACACGCTATGGAATCTTGATTGGTCCATCGAACGGTTGCAACAGGTTGCCGCCACATTGGGCGCGGATATGCCGTTCTGCCTGACCGGAGGCTATGCGCGAGGCACCGGCTTCGGCGAGCAGATCGAACAACTCAGCGAAAACAGCGACGCCGTGCTGGAACTGACGGATCAGGGCTTTGCAGGCCGTCTGCTGGTCGGCGCGTATCAGGCGGAACTGCGCACGCCGGAAGTGTATGCCATGTTCGACCAAATCGGCGCCGGCGCAACCGACAACAATCATCTGCAACAGGCGTCGATCTCACTGCATCCACGCAGCGGACAGGCGATCGACGAAGCGTTGCAGGCAGGCGCCAAGCAGGCGTTCGTCTCCGGATCCGGCCCTTCCGTAATCGCATTCGTGCCAACCGACGATGCGGCACGCACCGTGCAATCGGCATGGCAACAAAGCCGTTGCGTCGACCGCATCATCGCCACCAAGGCACCGGCCCATCCGATTGTGCATATCATCGCGTAACAGTAAGGTTGAAGTCAACCGATTTTTGGAGAAGGACTCGTACATGACTCAGGCTAACGACGAGCGCGCCGCGCGCAAACAGTACATTCGCCGCCGTCAAAAGGTGGTGTTCACCATCACCGGCACCATTTTGACGATCGCATTGGTGATTTCCCTGCTGTTCTTCTTCCATGTTGGAGGATTGGGCAATGTCAAGTCGGCCGCGGTACAGCCGAATTACGGCCAGCAGGCCCCTTGCGCAGCACAGGAACAGGACGGCAGCAAAGGCAAGTACGTGGAAAACCGCAACATCACCGTGCGCGTGCTCAACGGCACTGAATTCGCCGGCTTCGCGCAAGCCGTCAGCAGCGCGTTGCAGAACCGCGAGTTCAACACCCAGGCAGCCGGCAACTACACCAGCTCCAAAGTGGAACGCACGATGATCATCTTCGGCAAGAACGCCATCAATCAGGCGTACACGGTGAACAGCAACTTCACCGACGCGACGATGGTGATGGACGATCGTGAGGATATGCTGATCGACGTTGTGGTTGGCGCGACTTTCGACAATCTGCAGAATCAGAAGAAGGTGCCGACCGCCGGCAAGGAGATCGACAGCTTCGAGGGATGCGTTACCGTCGACAAGATGACCGACGTACAGAAGGCCCCCGAACACGACGCCGTGTGATTTGCAGATTTTTTGATTTGCAGATTTTCGGATTGACCTCACGATTTCGATTTTTCACTGAAAATCAAGATCGTGAGGTCAATTCTTATATTCGTGGGTTAAATCGCGGGCGAAATCCTCCAGAGAATACCCCCGAAACCGCACTTTCGGAATCGACTGACCGCACGATTCTATTTTTTTCCCGAAAAATCGAATCGTGCGGTCATAGAATCCAAATCGTGAGGTCAGCAAGCAGACTACTCGGCCTGCTGTTCCTCATACCAACGGTTCAACTCGGCAACAGCGACATCACGCTCGACCGGGCCGTTATCGAGGCGATATTCCAGCATGTGCTTGTACGCCTTGCCAACCAGCGGTCCCGGGTCAATGCCGAGCAGCTGCATGATTTCGTCACCGTTCAGATCAGGGCGGATCGCGTCGAAATCCTCCTTCTCCTTCAAATCGCGCACGCGCTGTTCCATCTCGTCCATCGCCGACGAGAACACCATGGCCTTGCGCTTGTTCTGCGTGGTCGCGTCGGCACGCGTAAGGCGGTTCAGGCGCTCATACAGCGGACCCGCATCCTTGACGTAACGGCGGACCGCGGAATCCGTCCACGGCTCCTCCACGTAGCCATGGAAGCGCAAGTGCAGATTGACCAGCTCGCTGACGTCCTCGACCATATGATGGTCGAAATGCAATGCCTTAAGGCGCTTGCGGGTCATTTTCGCGCCGACCGCATCATGATGATGGAAGCTCACCTTGCCGCCCGATTCGAAACGACGCGTCTTCGGCTTGCCGATATCGTGCATCAGCGCGGCCAAACGCAACGTCAGATCCGGTGCCGGCACAGGGCCGTCCGGGCCGGTTTCGAGGGCAACCGCACGATCAATGACGATCATGGTGTGCTCGAACACGTCCTTATGACGATGATGTTCGTCGATTTCGAGCTGCAATGCCGGAATTTCCGGGAAGACGATATCGGCAAGACCGGAATCGACCAGCGCTTCGATACCTGCGCGCGGGCGATCGGACAGCAGCATTTTGACCAGTTCGTCGCGTACGCGCTCAGCGGAAACGATTTCAATGCGATCGACCATGTCGGTCAGCGCTTCAGCGGTTTCCGGTTCGATACGGAAGCCCAGTTGCGCCACGAAACGTACGGCGCGCATCATGCGCAGCGGATCGTCGTCAAACGACTGGCGAGGATCGACCGGCGTGCGCAACACGCCCTTGGCCAAATCGTTCGCGCCGCCGAACGGATCGACGAATTCCAATTCCGGCACACGCAACGCCATGGCATTCACCGTGAAATCACGGCGGGAAAGATCGCCTTCCAGCGTGTCGCCATAATTGACTTCCGGCTTGCGCGAGTCGGGGTCATACGTGTCGGAACGGTAGGTCGTTACCTCAACCTGCACTTCCGTGCCATCCTCACGCCTGCGCATGGCGCCCAGCGTGCCGAATTTACGGCCCATATCCCAAAAGCCATCGCGCCCGAAACGGCGCAAAATGCGTTCAAACTGCTCAGGACGCGCCGATGTGCAAAAATCCAAATCATGCGATTTACGATGCAACAGCAGGTCTCGAACGGGACCTCCCACCAACGCCAATTCATAGCCTTCCGCGGCGAACATACGCCCTAATTCAATGGCCTCTGGCCACACTTCGAAGTTCACGCCATCCCTTTCCGACACCACAAGTTTCTGCCTTACCAGCATACCGTTACCCCACCTGCACACAGAATTGAGTATGGTTGGAATCATGATTACGCCCGCAGACCTTGCACGCATGCTTGCCCATGCTGCGGACGACCATGCCCAAAATCCGATGGAACCGGACAAACTGCTGTACACATCGCAGTCCGTTTCCTTGCGGCAAGAGACCATCATCACGCCCAACGCACCCACCCCAGCAATGATGCCGCAGCGGCGCGCCACGGACGGTCCGACCACGTTCGCCTCGCTCGACGCGCAGGAACTGCCGGTAGTGCGCGAATATTCGGCGGGAGGTCTCGTATTCGACGACAAGGGCCGTGTGGCGATCATCGCACGCCACTCGCGTAGCGGACATTTGGAATGGTGCCTGCCGAAAGGTCATATCGAAAAAGGCGAAACACCGCAGCAAACCGCCGTTCGCGAAGTTCACGAGGAAACAGGAATCCTAGGTGAAGTGGTCGATTCCATCGCCACCATCGACTACTGGTTCACCGGAACCAGCCAGCGCGTGCACAAGCTGGTGCATCATTTCGCATTGCGTCAGATCGGCGGCGAGTTGACGGTGGAAGGCGACCCGGATCATGAGGCGGAAGACGCGATTTGGGTGGATTTTGCTGATTTAGACGACGTTCTCAGCTACCCGAACGAACGAAAGATAGCATGGTTGTACGCAAGGAAACTCAACAGACAGGCGTGAAGGTGAATCAACCCGCACAACGGAACGTTCCGCACGGCATGCGTGCGCTTTCGGCAATCCTCGCCATGGTTATGACCATGGCGTTGATGTTGTTATACGCACCTGTGCCGAAAGCCGAAGCCAAAGAAACACAGGAATCGCAATCCGGCACCATGCTGTCGATCGACTCCTCCACCGCCGTGCTGACCGACACTTCCGGCTATCATTTGAGCGCGACGGTGACCAACACCACCGATCAGGAAATCCCTTCAGGCACGCTCACCCTTGCCATGAACGCCTTCTACACGTTCGTGTCGCGCAACGATATCCAGGAATGGTCGGAAGGCATCGGGCAGATTCCCACGCCCAATATCGTTGGGCAGAGCGAGGTTCCCGCGCTTCAACCGGGAGCTTCGGCGAACGTGCACATCGACGCGGACTCGAATCAGGAGACGCTGGCGTCCGTCAACTCCTGGGGGCCGAAACCGGTCACGCTCAGTTATGAGGCCAATGGCGTTCAACAAGACGAAGCGCATACTTTCGCAACGCGGACCGGAGCTGGAATCAATACCCCCGACACGCCCGCGATGAATATCACCATCGTGCAGCCGCTCGAAGCGCAAGGATGGACCACCGACAACACCATGCTGGAACAGCTCGTCAACAAAGGTGGCGTCACCTCCGCGGAACTCTCGAAAATCGCCGTTCCCGGCAAAGAAGACGAGGCACGACTCAAGTCGCTGGAACAGACGTTCACCAAGCATGACAAACTGCAGGTGGTGGCCGATCCAACCTATCTGAAGACGATGCCGATGCCGACGCAAGTCGACGGCATCACGCAACCGGTCCTGTTCGACATCACCGCCTATTCCGCGCTGAACGATAGCAAAACCTATGATTCGGCAGGCGTCGGCACCTCGCGATGGAACGCCGAACAGGCCTTGAAAAACTATCAATCGGCGTTGGGTGACCCGAACGCGAGTATGACCACGTATGCATGGCAGGGCACCGGCAATTGGACCGCCGACGCGCTGGCGAAAGCCAAGCAGCAGGGGTACGGCACCGTCATCGCCACGCATGATTTCGAAGAGGATGATGCGGCCACCGCGGAAACCGGCAAGACCGTAGTAACCACCGACGCCGGCGACATCACCGTACTGACCGCGCAAAGCGTGCTTTCCAACCTTGCACAAGGCAAGGCGACCAGTGCCGACGCCGAAGCGGACGGCGAGGGAACAACGGCCGGGCGTCTCGCGCGATTCGTCGCGCAAAGCGCGTTCTACCAGATGGAGCAGCCGTATTCGGAACGCAATCTGCTGGTCTGCCTGAACGGCAACTCTGATCCGGCCGTCGTGGACGCACTGATGACGGACGTCGAACAATCGCCATGGCTGAACATCACCGATCTGAACACGCTCAACAATGCCGACCCCGCCTTGAGCGGCGACGATGCAGCCGCGATCGTGCCGCAATCCGACGGAATCAATGATGCGACGCAAGCCAATCTCAGGCAGACGCTCAACACACTGGCAGCCTCGACAAACGACATCAAACGATTCAACGCGTCCATCCTCACCGACGTCGCCGACGATGCCAAGCAGGCCCCCGCAGGCCTCAAAGCGTGGCGCAGGCAGCTCGTCAACGCGCACGGCATCATGGCCCTGCACGCGCTAGGCGGCGAAAATCCAGCCGGAAGCACCATGGTGGAAGGAGCCGGGCAACTGGCGTCCCTGCTCATCAACGGCGTGGCCATCACACCGACGGAAAACGTCAACGTGGTCAGCGAAACCGCGCAAATGCCCGTTACCATCAGCAACAGCCATCCCTATCCGGTCACGGTAAAAGTCTCATCATTGACCAACTCCATGCAGATCGTCACTTCGCGTTTCGACACCGTGGAAGTGCCCGCGCACAGCGAAGCCCAAGTGGCGTTCACCATCCGCGTGGCCACCTCCGGCACCGCGGACGCCGCGCTCAGCCTGCAGGACAGGCAGGGCATCACATTCGGAGCGACACAAACCACCCACATCACCAGCGCATTGCAGATCAGCGACAAAACCGGCTTCATCATCATCGGCATCGCCGTGCTGCTTGGAGCTTTGGGACTGTGGCGCCAATTCCACCGTAAGAAGGATCCAGACGAATGAGTTCTTCCGTTGGCCGTAATTCACTGATCATGGCCTCCGGCACCGCGGCCTCGCGCGTGACCGGGCAAATCCGTACCATTCTGCTCGCTTGGGCTTTAGGCACCACCGGCTATGCGGCGAACGCCTACCAAGCCGGATCCATGATTCCGCAGGTGATCTACACCTTGGTTTCCGGCGGTATTTTCAACGCCGTGCTCGTGCCGCAGATCGTGCGCACGTTGAAGGCAAAAGACGCCGAAACCAAACTCAACAAGCTCATCACGCTTGCCATCACCATGCTGTTGGCGGTGACGATCCTGATGGCCCTATGCACGCCGCTGCTCACCAAGCTGTATGTGAACGGTAGCCCCGAAACCATGGCGTTGGCGACCTCATTCACCCTGTGGTGCATGCCGCAGATCTTCTTCTACGGCCTATATACGGTGGTCGGCCAGATTCTCGCAGCCAAAGACCATTTCACCGCGTATGCGTGGAGTTCCGTGGGTGCGAACATCATCAGCTGCATCGGCTTCGGCACGTTCATCGCGCTATTCGGCCGTGCCACCGAGCATCCTCTTGATTTTTGGACCGCCGACAAAATCGCCCTGACCGCAGGCACGTGGACGTTGGGCGTGGCATTCCAGGCGCTGGTACTGTTCATTCCACTGACCAAAATCGGATTGAAATACCGCCCCATCTTCGGCCTTCGTGGCATTGGATTGCGTTCCATGGGACCGGTCGCGGCTTGGAGTGTCGGCATTGTCGTAATCGACCAGCTCGCCAATATCGTAATCACGCGTACCTCCACTAACGCGCCGATGCTCGCGCAGCAGCAGTTCGGCATCAATCCGCTCGACGTGGCCGGCAATGCTTCATACCAGAACGCGTACACGATTTACATGTTGCCGTATTCGCTGATTGCCGTTTCGCTGGCAACCGCGATTTTCCCGAAAATATCCCGTGCGGTCGCCGATCATAATATCGCCGAAGCGCGCATTGATCTCAGCCAGGCGCTGCGCAATATGGGTGTGATCATGTGCTATTTCGCGGTCGCTTTCGTGGTGATGCCCGTTCCGATCATTCTCGCGTTGCTGCCGTCTGTGAGCGTCAGAGAGGCGATTCTTATGGCGGGACCGTTGGTCACGCTTGGCGTGGGACTTCCGTTCGCCAGCGCGTATCTGATTATCCAGCGCACGTTCTATGCATTCGAAGACGGCAAATCGCCGTTCATTTTCATGCTGTTCGCCATGGGCATTCAAGCGGTAAGCGTGATCATCGGCGCGAAACTACTCCCCCCTACCGAATGGACGACAATGATCGGCATGGTGGGAGCCATGAGCTACATACTGCCGATCCCCATCCTGTATGCCATGCTGCGCAAGCGATTCGAAAACAATATCGACGGTCCGCGCATAGCCATCTCGTATCTGAAATCGATTGGCGCGGCAGTAGCTACCATGTTCATCGGCGTGACGGTACGTGACAGCGTCTACCAGCTTGTCGACGCCCAAATCGGAGCGGTGGACGGTCATATGAACTGGATTCAGGCAGTGGCGTGTGCCGCACTGCTGGCCATAGTGACCTTCATCGTTTACGTAGGCATGTTGCGGCTGCTACGTTCCGAGGAATTCAAGGAGGCGATCGCACTGATTTCCTCACGTATTCCCGGACTTCGCAAGCCGACCAGCCCCAACGATAGACTGGAACAGGGCGACGCCGAAAACGGCAAGTGACCATAGGCAGAACAAACGTTTACAAAAAGTTGAAGGAACCCATGAAACCTCAGCTGGGAGATACCATCAGCAATCGCTACGTGCTCGTTTCGCCATTGCGCGAAGAAACCGGACTGCAGGTCTGGAAGGCCAGCGACCATGTGCTCGCACGGGATTGCCAGCTGTTTATTGTCAGCAGCAGCAAGGCATTGCAGGAAGTCAACGCAACCGCTTCCATGCTGGCTATTTCGCATGATTCCCACTTCACGAAAGTGCTGCAGCTCCAGCATGCCGGCCAGGTCGCGCTGGTGGTGACGCAGCTTGACGAAGGCATGACCCTCAGTGAATATCTTGCGCTGAACGCCAACCAGCCGTTGAGCCATACAGCCATGCGCTCCATCATTGGCGAAGTCATCGAATCATTGCATGCGCTGCAAAAAGACAATCTCACGCATTTCTCCATCAGCACCGACACGGTGCGACTGACCCGTTCCGGCATTCAGATCGCAGACGCTCCAGTGAGCATCATGCTTGCCGACACTTCCCGCGCGCAGGCTTTGGAAAATCGGGAACAGCTTGCGATCCGTCAAATCTCAGCGCTGTTGTACGCTATGCTGATCCGACGCCCGTCCACGCTGTCGACGGATTTCCGTCTTGAAGCGCTCGCACCGACCACGCCGATGGAATTCCGCGTGATCTGCAAGCGCGGTCTCGAACTCGAAGAGGACGACGGCTTCCCCACCGTTCCGATGGCAACCATTGCGGAATTGGAAGCGTTGCTTGGCGAGTACCAACCGCTGTCATCGTTGGGAAGCATGGATATCACGTTGCCTTCCATGGATTCGGAATGCTCAATCGCCAATGTTCCGTTACTGCAGATTCTTGAGAAGGATGTGCTCCCGCTGCCGGATACGCTGGCAGCGGCTGGAAGCATTCCGGAAATGACGTTCACGGCTCCCGAACCGCATAACGATTTTTCCGATGGCAAGGAGGCTTTGGCGAAAGGCGTCGCGGCCACCAGTGGAGCGGTGAAATCGTTGTGGAGCAGCGGCCGTGAACTGCTGAGCGAAGAAGACATCGATGGCGTGACCGACACCAGCGATTCTCCCTTCTCCTTCCCCATCAGGGTTTCCGTACCGGCCGATGGCATGTCATCCGACGATTCCCAGTTGGAAAAAACCGGTCGCATTCCAGTGATCGGCGCGGATGGTCAGGTCATTCAGCCCGGCGAGGAGTCCGCCCGTGCGTTGAAAGCAGAGCAGGAGGCGATCGATGCCGCGTATGCCGCCGGTCGAGCCGCGGTTCCGCCGAGCTTCACGCCGAAGAATCCTTCTTCCGCTTCGGCGAATACCGACGTTGCCGACGCGAAACTGTTTGGCAAGCTGAAAACGAAGGTCGTTGCGATTATCGTGGCGGTCATCGTTGTTGCGGTTGCGCTTGGGTTTGCAGTTCATGGTTTGATGCAGCCTTCAGATTCGGTTACGACTGATTCAAAAGGACCATGGCCGGAAATAAATCTTGACGAAGTGCCGTTCGGCGAGGAAGATCAGTCAGATGCGAATTCCGCGGATTCTTCCAATTCCGATACGTCCGGCAATACCGATTCGTCCAATTCCAAGGATTCTTCCGATGCTTCCGCCAATACGCCGGCATCCGGCGAGTCTACGGCGTCCAAGCAACCCAAGAAAACCGAGGACAAGGTCGTGACCGCCGATAAGCAGTCGAAGAAAGTGCCGGATCCGAAGCAGCCGGAAAACACGACCGCGTACGAAATCGACAATCGTCAATTCCTGTCGAATCCTGACGGACAGCAGGGCTACGGATATTACGTGCATCTGAGCCAGCCGCAGAAGGCGTATCGCATGGTCATCAAAATTCGTTCTTCCGGTGGTCAGGGATATATTCGCGTGAATGCGACAAACAGCCCGTCCCAAGGCGAACAGGTGGCGCAGTTCGAGTTTGACGCTTCCGGCACGACCGACATCAAGTTCGACAAGGCCGTGGAAACGCAGGACATCATGCTGTGGGTTCCACTTGATAGCCTGCCGGGCAACCAGCTGTACATCGAAAGCATTCAAGTGTTCTGATCGTCAGCACATCGCAATATCCGATTACTTCTGAAGATTGCGATACGAAAAGAGCCTGCCATGCGTCACCTCACGTATGGCAGGCTCTTTTCGTATTTATTTTTGGAATATGGTCGTAGTCGAAAAGCGATGGAACTTGGCTCAAGAATCGACAACCAACTTTTCGCCATTTTTATCACTCTGATGTCAGATTCGGGAGCTTGCTCGCGGATGATTTTATGCTGCGCGACGGCTACCCCTGTCTCTACAGTTCCGAAATGCCGCTTGAACTCTTCTTTTCGTCATATCTCAGCACATATGTCGAGCGAGACGTGGCCGGTTATCTCAATGTGCGAAACGTGACCGCTTTCCACAAATTCCTGCGTCTTTGCGCTCTGAGCGGCGCTTTGTGGCGGCTCGCGTGGAATCAAGTTTTCAAGCTAAAGACGAGCAGGTATATTCCGCCGCAGACTGGCTGACGCGCTGAAACGTCTACCCCAGCATTAGTCTGACCTCATGATCTGGTTTGGCTGGCCTCATGATTGTGATCTGGCGACCTCACGATCTGCGATTTTCCCACGATTTTGATTGGCTGACCTCACGATTTCAATCGGGGACACTCTTTTCCAGATCGTGAGGTCGCCAAAACAAAATCATGAGGCCAGATAGAAGAAATCGTGCGGTCAAATGACAAATCATGCGGTCGCTCACATAATCCCGTCCGCACAACCCGCACCTAAAACCGATTACCAGAGTCACACGGACGGAATCGCAGCTACCGCCAGCACACCCCTTACTCCGGCCAGGATTCGAAGAGGGTGAGGAGCGTTTCAACGTTGGTGTCGCTCCAGCTGTCGATTCTGGGACCAGCATACGTACTGTTGTACGGCTGATCGAACACGACCACATGTTGCCCTGCCTCACGCAAGGTTTCGATATTCGCCGGCGAATCGTCAATATGAATCGTGGCCTGCATACTGTCTTTCAGCCCAGTAAAGCACAGACTCATGTACGGAATGCGGTTGCTGTCCAGCCATTGCGCGGTGTCGGAAACGACCATCTGATGCTGGCCGGACACGAACAGCCGGTGCGTGACAATGCGAATGTACACATGCTCATTCGCCAATCGCTGCAATGCCTGCGCGACCCCCGGAAGCGGCTTCATCGTCGCATACAGATGCTCACGCTCCGCGGCTTTGTGCGTTTCGATGTAATCGTCGAGCGTCTCGAATGGCCATCCGTCCTCGCGCGTGAGATTGTAATGCGCGGTCTGCAGCGCACGTTCCGGCACGTCAATGCCCTGCCGCTGCAGGTAATCGCGGATCGCGCCCTTGTAATCCGCGCAAACGCCGTCCAAATCGAGATTGAGCACGCGATATCCCTGCACGCCCACGCGCTGGCTCTCATATTGTTCAGGAATAGTCGCCATATCACGTTCCTTTCTTACGCCCGACACCAATCAGCCTGTCGAACAGCCACACCAATCAGCCCGGCCCAATCAGCCCGATATCAATCAATGTAACCTGACATTCGCCGGCAACAAGCGCAAATACTCCCGCAAATAAGGAAGATAGAAAATGGATAGAACAATGCCGACCTTGCGAAAAGTCTTACGGGAGAACGATTTTGAGACTTTCATAGAAAAGATAGAAAAGATAGAAAATCTGAAGATCGCGCCGTTTCTTTTGCGACGGCAATACTGCCCTGCAATCGGCGATTGATGTTCATCACAGCATCGTTACGTTTATTTCAAGATTAGCCGATGAAAATACAAAAGAATCGACGATCGTTGCATGACATCGACGGTTGAGCCTGCCTATGATGAAGGCACAACAGAACAAAGAGACACGATGCGGCAGGAACCGGAGAGAAAACCGGAGCCGCACCCCACACGCGGGGAAACGGCAACGCCACCCGCGCTGAACGTAACCGAAAAGCAACAGACTTACGGCAGCGGCCAGAGGAAAGAACAGAAAACAAGAACGCCGCCAAGCCGAACGAAAGGAAACATCATGAAGAACAACACTTTCAACCAGGTCATCAACGCCAACCTCGCTTCCGTCGATCCGGGCTTCGGCCAGTTCGCACTCGCCAAGGCCAGCGCCGATCTGTTCAAGAAGATCATCAATAAGTGATCCAAGGCCTGCGCAGGCAGGCGTCACGTTTACACAACCAAAGGGCTTGCGTTCCACATGGAGCGCAGGCCCTTTTTCTCATGTTTCACTCAAGCGCAGCCAAGAATCCAGCCACCACCAGCAACTGCACACACAGCCCCACACGCAATCACACACAACAGCTCATGTTTCACGTGAAACTTTGTAGATGATCCAGCTCGGAAAGCATTTGATAATACGCCATAGGAAAAAAGAATACGTGAAATCGTGCGATGCGCGACTGTTCGTTTCGGCGGTTCGCTACAGTGGGAATATGAGTGATTTGCGAGATGTGATTATTGTCGGATCCGGCCCTGCCGGATATACCGCGGCCATATACTTGGGCCGGGCTGGATTCAAACCACTGGTCATCGCGGGTGCGCTGACCCCAGGCGGGCAGCTCGTCAACACCACTGAAGTGGAGAATTTTCCAGGTTTCCCCGACGGCGTTATGGGACCGGAACTCATGGATAATATGCAACGCCAGGCTGAGAAGTTCGGCGCGGAAATCGTTTGGGATGATGTTGTTTCCGTGAGCAACAATGACGTCACCGGCGTGAAAACCGTGAGCGTCGATCAGGGAGACGTTTTTGAAACCCATGCTTTGATCATCGCAACCGGATCGGAATATCGCAAACTCGACATCCCCGGAGAGGCGGAATATTCCGGCAAGGGAGTGTCATATTGCGCGACCTGCGACGGCTTCTTCTTCCGAGATAAGCCGATTATTGTGGTCGGCGGCGGCGATAGCGCATTCACCGAGGCTGATTTTCTTTCACGATTTGGATCGTCGGTGACGTTGATTCATCGTCGTTCTGAATTCCGCGCATCGCAGATTCTCGTGGAACGCGCTCAGCAGAATCCGAAGATCACCATCGTCACGGATTCCGTGGTGGAGGAAATCTTGGGTGACGACAATGGAGCCCAATCCGTGAACATTCGCAACGTCATCACCGGAGAAACCAGCACGATTGCCGCAAACGGCATTTTTGTGGCGATCGGCCACTCCCCCGCCACAGCTTTTATTGACGGCATTGTGCAGCGAGATGCGGGTGGATATATTCAGGTGGACGGCGCCAGCACACGCACCAGCACTGCCGGCATTTTTGCAGCCGGCGACTGTGTTGATAGTATTTACCGTCAAGCGATCAGTGCCGCCGGCATGGGCTGCCGGGCCGCCCTTGACGCCCAAGCCTACCTCCAGCAGTAACACTCCCCATCACGGTCATTCACACAGCCATTCACACAGTCACATCACAGTCATGACTGTGATAAAATCAAAATGACCGTGTGAATGACTGTGATATGGAGGAATCTATGTCCATTCTCCAAGAACCAATCCAAAACGCGATAGCACGATTGCGCAAACAGCATAATGACGACGGCGATTACGAAGCAAAAAGCTGTCAGCGATCCCTCAGCAAAGACGTGTGGGAAAGCATCAGCGCCTTCGCAAATACACATGGTGGCACTCTGCTCCTTGGTTTGGATGAACACAATGGATTCACTTGCGTTCAGGATTTTCACCTCGACAGAGTGCGGGACCAACTTATCGAAGGTATGGGAGATGGCGGTAGGGATGGAATCAGACTCTCAAATCCTCCAAAATATGATGTTTCACGTGAAACCGTTGACGGCGGTCAGATTCTCGTGA
>ENA-OPDA01000635-OPDA01000635.1-human-gut-metagenome-genome-assembly--contig:-NODE-635-length-25709-cov-9.876939_pt1 | contig 25709 bp, 22 predicted proteins | sample MGYA00241253_ERZ501486 | MGnify/ENA primary metagenome ERZ501486 (study PRJEB25962, sample SAMEA2042510) | human gut metagenome | biome: human gut; feature: human-associated habitat; material: faeces... | reverse complement strand
TATAGGGCGAACTTTAAACATCGAATTTATTGATTGGCAACTTGCGGACATTCATAAAATCAATTATTTTTTGTGCATGTACATGTATATTTTGTGCATGTAGTTCTGAACAGGATGATGACTTTACCGACAGAACAATGTTTCAATCACAAAGGGCAAGTTATGCTATAATGAATAACGACAACAGCATAACAGAAGTAGATTCAACAACATTTTTTTAGAGAAGTAGCACCCGCATCTAAATATACTCCTCAAGAATTATTTAGAAATATGCCAATAGCGAAGTCATCTATAACAACAATGAGAGCAACAGGATTTACAAATAAAAGTGTTGTAATCAAACAAACTCTATGTTCATATTCCTCAGATAATTCTATTATATTATCTGTAGGGCTGCCATCAGGACTATACTTCACTGAATGCATAATGGTGACAAAATCATTATCATCCTATGAAGTTGGCGACTTTATAGTACCAGTTCCAGCAGTAGAAGGACAAAAAGACATGGGGCTGATTAACGCAGGTCTTTATGCAACAAATTTAGGATGGACACCTGACGAATCTATTGAAAACGGAGATAAGACCTTTAACGGTATTACATATTTAATTCATTTTACATACACTGCAGGAGGACAGGCCATAGATAAATACTACCCTTGTAGACCCGAAGAACTTGTATGGAATTATTATTCGATTCAAAACAGTACGAGTAAATAATAATTATGTTATAATGTAAACCAACAAAGATAAAATATAATTTTCATTACAACGAAATAGAACTAAGAAAAATAAGAAAGAGCCATAATAACACTTAAGGTTACATGGCTCTTTCTGGTTTTATAGACACAACAAATTACTTACTATTATCTAATTAGATGGTTATAAGTACAAACTGAATTTTCAAAGAATTACTAATCATTCTGTTCAATTATAACATACAGAATAAACTGCGAGCAGACATTAAAACAAACAATAAAAATCGGACTATCAGCCGATTAAGCCGCAGCTGCCGGACAATGTGTATTTATTAAAGAATAATGCAAAAAATTTGCCAATTACACAAAAAAGGCGTACCTTTGCAAATAATTTTCCACTTCAAACTTTACTATGGGAAAAAGAATAAAGAAACTTAAGAATGTAAGACTTCATCGAGAGGGCACTGACACGCTGGTCTACGGACTGACTGCGTTTGTGGCCATAGCCTTGATTCTGTGGTTCTATGTCGACAACAAAATTCCGTTCTGGAGCTTTGTCGTCGTCTTCGGCGTAATCTATTCCATAGTGGTAAACTTCTTCAGATGCCCCAAGCGCTACTTCGACGGCGAGACCGAGAAGGTGGTAGTGGCTCCGGCAGACGGAAAAGTGGTGGTTATCGAGGAGGTTTTTGAAGATGAGTACTTTCACGACAAACGTCTCATGATAAGCATCTTTATGAGCTTGTTCAACGTTCACGCCAACTGGTTCCCGGTTGACGGCAAAGTGAAATTCGTTCATCATCAGAACGGCAACTACCACAAGGCATGGCTGCCAAAGGCCAGCGAGGAGAACGAGCACGCCGACGTGATGCTCGAGACTCCCGAAGGCACCGAAGTGCTGTGCCGCCAGATAGCAGGTGCGGTGGCACGACGCATCGTAACCTACGCCAAGCCAGAAGAAGACTGCTACATCGACGAGCATCTCGGATTTATCAAGTTCGGTTCGCGCGTTGACGTGTATCTGCCACTCGGAACTGAGGTTTGCGTGAAGATGGGACAGGCTACAACAGGCAACCGCACGATTATTGCACGGCTTAAATAAACATAACAGCCGCCCTTTCTGCGAATGAAAGTACACGGCCGATAACTACGCTACGTTATGGCAAACATCATAGTAAGAAATATTCCGAACACTATCACGTGCTGCAACCTTATCTCGGGCTGCATAGCCACGGCTTACGCCTTCGGCGGACAGCCCAAGATGGCGCTGACGTTCATCATTCTGGGTGCCGTGTTCGACTTCTTCGACGGCATGAGCGCACGCCTGCTAAAGGTGTCGTCGCCAATCGGAAAGGAGCTCGACTCGCTTGCCGACGACATCACGTTCGGCATGGCGCCGGCCACGATGGTGTTCTATCAGCTCGGCGTGATGGACTATCCTTCGTTTCTCGAGCCGCTGCGCCCGGTGCTGCCCTTCGTGGCTTTCGTCATGGCTGCGTTCTCGGCGCTGCGCCTTGCCAAGTTTAATCTTGACGAGCGTCAGACCACATCGTTCATAGGCATGCCCACGCCGGCCAACGCCCTGTTCTGGGGCTCGCTCATCGTGGGAGCTGCCGACGTGCTCGAGTCGTCGCCGTGGATGATGCCGGCCGTAATATTGCTTATTTTCCTTTGCAGCTATGTGCTGGTGAGCGAGATACCGATGTTTGCCCTTAAGTTTAAGCAATGGGGATGGAAAGGCAACGAGGTTAAATACATTTTCCTTATAACCTGCGTGCCGCTGCTCATCATCTTCGGCATCTCGGCCTTCGCCATAATAATCGCATGGTATGTAATATTATCGGTTTATCTTAATTCAAAGAACAAATAATGATTGCTGCTTTATTAAACTTCTTATTCATAATACTGCTCGGAATATTCATCGTCGTAGGCGTGGTTGCCTACAAGATATACCGCACTTTCCACAGTGTGAAGAAACAGTTTAAGGGCTTCAGGGGCCAGGACAACGGCAACGGACAGGGCCGGCAGCAGTACCGACAGACATCAGGCGACGACGAAATAATTATCGACCGGCGCACGCCCGACGAGATGAACCGCAAGATATTCTCGAAAAACGAAGGAGAATATGTCGACTATGAAGAGGAGAAATAGCTCCTGCGGCCGTCCCGGCAATAATAAAACTACATGAATCTACTAACTTAAACCAATAAAAATAAATGAGAAAAATCTTCTTTTTGGTGTGCGCATGCCTGCTTACACTTGGTGCAAGCGCCACCGGCACAGACAAATACAGCTGTCTGTATGAGAATCTGCCCTTCAAGATGGAACAGGTTACAGCCCCCGTGTTTCCCGACAACGAGGTTAACCTGAAAGACTTCGGAGCTAAAGGCGACGGATCTTCGCTCTGTACCGATGCTTTTGCCAAGGCCATTGAGGCACTTGAGAAAAAGGGCGGCGGCAAGCTCGTTGTGCCGCAGGGTGTGTGGTTCACCGGTCCGATAACTCTCAAGAGCAACATCAACCTTCACCTCAACAAGGGTGCAGTGATATTGTTCTCGCCCGACATCGACCTCTATCCGCTTATAGATGCGTCGTTCGAAGGACTGAACACACGCCGCTGCCAGTCGCCCATATCGGGCCACGACCTTGTAAACGTGGCGATAACCGGAGCCGGAGTGATAGACGGCAACGGCGAATACTGGCGCCCGGTGAAACGCGAGAAGGTTACCGACAAGCAATGGAAAGAGTTTACTTCACGCGGCGGAGCATTCAAGAATCCTAAGTTCTGGTTCCCTTCTGAAGGTGCGCTTAAAGGCGACTCAATGAGCAACATGAACGTGCCCAAGGGTAATCTGAGCGACGCTGAATGGCATAGCATCAGGCACTTCCTGCGCCCCGTAATGGTAAACCTCGTAAGTTGCAAGAACGTATGGCTCAACGGCGTAATCTTCCAGAACTCTCCTTCATGGAACATCCATCCGCTGATGTGCGAGAATGTGCTGATAGAGGATGTGCAGGTAAGAAACCCGGCCTTCGCACAGAACGGCGACGGACTCGACCTTGAGTCATGCAAGAATGCGCTGGTTGTGAACTCTACATTCGACGTTGGCGACGACGGCATCTGCATCAAGAGCGGTAAGGACGCCGACGGACGCAAGCGCGGAATACCCTGCGAGAACGTACTGATTAACGGATGTACCGTGTTCAAGGGCCATGGCGGCTTTGTTGTAGGCAGCGAGATGAGCGGCGGCGTGAAGAACATATATGTTTCCGATTGCCAGTTCCTCGGCACTGACGTGGGCTTGCGCTTCAAGAGCACACGCGGACGCGGCGGCGTGGTTGAGAACATCTACATCAACAACATCTCAATGTTCGACATTCAGACCGACGCAATAACCTTCGACCTCTACTACGGAGGCAAGTCGGCTGTAGAAGCTCTTGCAGACGGCGACGAGGCAAAGCAGCAGAACGTGAAGAAGATAAAGGTGGACGAGACAACACCTTGCTTCCGCGACATCAACATCAACCATGTAATATGCCGCACAGCACGCCGTGCAGCCTACTTCAACGGACTACCCGAGATGCCGGTGAAGAACATAACGATAACCGACCTCGAGGTAAACAACGCCAAAGAGGGCATCGTAATCAACAACACTGACGGCGTTAAGCTGCAGGACATCAACGTCAAGTCGAAGGGAAAGACCTTCAGCGCACGTAACTCTGCAAACGTAACAGTGAACGGAAAAGAATATAAGAAAATTGACAACAAGGGCATTACTCTCGACATGTAAGCCATTTAAGACATAAAAAAAAAGAAGAAGCCGTTGCCTCAAGCACAGACATTTATGCGCAAAGAGGCAACGGCTTCTTTTTATATTAATGAAGATACATCCTCGATTTCAACGGATATGCCTGCCTACGATAGTGCTGCCTGCCGTTCAAGCATAAAAAGATGCAGATAAGACAGCAGCGTAAGCGGCTTGTGCATTTATAATGCTATCAGTTGTGAACCAGCGTACCAATCTCCTCGCCGTCCATAACCTTCTTCAGGTTGCCAACAACGTCCATGTTGAACACATAGATAGGCAGGTTGTTCTCCTTGCACATTGTTGTGGCTGTAAGGTCCATCACCTTCAGTCCGCGTGTATAAATCTCGTCGTAAGTGATGTCCTTAAACTTCACTGCAGTAGGATCCTTCTCCGGGTCAGCAGTGTAGATGCCGTCAACGCGTGTGCCCTTGAGCATAACGTCGGCCTCAATCTCAATGCCGCGGAGCGACGAGCCTGTGTCTGTTGTAAAGTAAGGAGAACCTGTTCCGGCAGAGAATATGCACACATAGCCGGCCTCCATAGCCTCGATGGCCTTCCACTTGCTGTAGAACTCACCTATCGGCTCCATGCGTATAGCCGTCATCACCTTTGTCTTTACGCCTACAGCACCGAGAGCAGAGCTTAATGCGAGCGAGTTGATAACCGTTGCGCACATACCCATCTGGTCGCCCTTAACGCGGTCGAAGCCCTTGCCGGCACCGCTGAGTCCGCGGAAAATGTTGCCGCCTCCGATAACGATACCAATCTGCACACCCATCTCGTGCACTTCCTTTATCTGGCGCGCATAGTCGCCGAGACGCTCCGGGTCGATGCCGAAGTTCTGTTTTCCCATCAGGCTTTCGCCACTAAGTTTCAATAAAATTCTTTTGTACTTTGCCATAATTATTTAGTCATTAATTATTTATCGTTTAGGAGTTAAAGGAGTTAGAAGTAGTTAAAGGAGTTAAAGTCATATGCTTTGTTGCTGTATGTGCTTTGTGACAATATCTTTATTCTGTGCAGTCAGCAATATTTGTATAATTAAAAATTGATGCTGCATTAAAAATAATATTTTCTATTCTACCAGTAATGTTTTTGTCAACAATGCATATGACTTTAACTCCTTTAACTACTTCTAACTACTTTAACTACTTCATTATAAAACATACTTCACCTCCTTAAACGCATATCTGCTCAGGCTGCCGTCGTCGCGCCGAAGAACAAGATGGCCGTCTGGCTCGATACATTCAAGCTCCGCCATGAAGTCGCCGCCGGCATCCTTATAGGCATGACGGCCGCTGCGGCGATAGAGAGCGGCAGAATAAAGCGACGCCACCTCGTCATAACGGCCCTCATTGACCATGCCGAGATAAACCTCAAAACGGCGGAGAAGCACACCGAGCACCTCATCGGCGTCAATGTCGCGTCCCAATATCTGAGACAACGATACCGGATTTGGCGCATCGCTCACAAACTCACGCTGATTGAGATTAATGCCCGTGCCGAGAATACAGCTGCCTACGTAGCTTCCGCTGATAGTACATTCAGAGAGCGTTCCGCTGATTTTCTTGTCGCGCCAGTAAATGTCGTTCGGCCATTTTATCGTGATGTCGTCGACATATCCGGCAAGAGCGTCACGTATGGCCAACGACTCGGCCTCGAGCATGACATACTGGCGCATAACCGGCACAGCCACGGGATAAACCTTTATGCTGAACGTAAGGTTCTTGCCGCGCTCACTCTCCCACTTGTTTTCGCCCTGACCGCGCCCTGCCGACTGAAAGGCGGCAACGCCCACGGTCATCAGCCGGCCTTCTTCGCCGGAGTATTCGCGCATAAGAACATTTGTCGAGCTGGTTTCGTCAACCTTTATTATCTTTATATCTTCCATTTTTCAATAAGACAGGGGTAAGAAAGCATCCTCAATATGGTTAATCTCGCACGGCCCTCCGGGCACGCCCGTAACCGACACTATGTCGAAGCGCACGGGCATCTCTATGTTGTTGGCCCTGACAAACTTTGCCGCAGCCAGACTCAGGTTGCGTATCTTTCGGGCGTCGACAGCCTGTTCGGGCGCCATAAAGTCGGCATTGCGCCTGGTCTTCACCTCAACAACCACCAGACAGTCAGCGTCGATTGCCACAATGTCGATGTCACGGTGGCCGTCGCGCCAGTCGCGCCATATTATCCTGAAGCCGTGCTGCTCAAGATATTCGGCTGCCTTCTGCTCGCCCCAACGGCCTATATTGTTATGCTCTGCCATGAGTTTTTCATGTTGTTTTAAAATGTTGAGCCGCCGTGCAGCAACGTCTTCAGCAACTGCAATGCCACGGCTGTAATGCAAAAATACAACTTTTCTGCTATACACCAAAGGCTGTTATTGCGAAATGTTGTATTTTTGCACAAAAACAAAGATATGACAAACAACGGCTTTAACAACCACGAAGACAACAAGCAGGAGACACAACAGAAGAAGGACGAACAGTTTATGCGCAAGGCTCTGGCCGAAGCAGAGGCGGCAGGAGAGGCCGGCGAGATACCTATAGGAGCCGTCATCGTGTGTAACGACCGCATAGTTTCGCGTGCCCACAACCTTACAGAAACGCTGTGCGACGTAACTGCACACGCCGAAATGCAGGCCATAACGGCTGCCGAGAACTTCATGGGCGGCAAGTATCTCACCGACTGCACGCTCTACGTAACCGTTGAGCCGTGCCCCATGTGCGCCGGAGCCATCGGCTGGGCACAGATAAAGCGAGTGGTCTACGGCGCAAGCGACGACAAGCGCGGATTTCACATCTACGCTCCAAAGGCTCTTCACCCTAAAGCCGAAGTTACTGCAGGCGTGCTTGAGGAGGAATGCAGAACCCTCATGCAGGAGTTTTTCAAGGGAAAGAGATAAACGTAAGTCCGTCATCATCAGGCCATATCAAGTCTCATCTGTCCTTGCCATAAATTAAGATAAAACATCTCATACAATAAACGCAAAGAATGTGCCGGCATAAGTTTGCCGGCACATTCTTTGTGTTTATATCAGGACTGTAAGGTTGCTGTTTATTATAAACCTTGTATGGCTTCAACCTGGCGGAATCACAACGTAGGCGTCTGCCTGTGCATGCCGTCCGAAGTAGGCAGACTGGTCTTCTTTATCTTAGCGCCAAGACTGAAATTCCATGTTGCCGTAAGCATAAGGCGCGTTCTCGAGTGCAGCGTCAGGCGCGTAACCTCCCATCCGTCACCGTACATTTTCATCTTATTCTTGTTGTAGAACACGTTGCCCCATACAAAGTTAAGCGACAGCTTGTCTTTCAGCAGCGAAGCATAGGCACCGAAGTCTATCGTATATGTCGCGTTGTTCTCATAGCTCAGCGTTTCGGTCTTGCTCGTAGCACTCATTGCCATGGTAAGGCCTATTCCCTTGTACAGAGTGAAATCATTGTCTGTACTGAACGAGATGTTGGCGTTGCACACCTTCCGTCCCGGCATCTTCTCCTGCATATATACTGCCCCGAGAGTGTTGCGGCTGTACCAGAAGCCGAAAAGACGGCCCGAATATGTAAGCCTTAGCTTGTGATACATCCTGTCGCCCGCATTCTCAGGGCGCGTAAAATATACGCCCGGGCGGCTTCCGTCAGGCTGCATCAGCACCTTAACCAAGTCGTTGCCGAAATTCATAAGATAATCTGCCGACCACGACCTGTTCAGCGAGAAATATACCTGCAGCTGGTTGTACGTCTGCATCTTCAGCGACGGATTACCCACGCTGTAAAGTTTGCTGTTCTGCCATACCACCTCCGGCGAACGGTAATTATAGTTGGGATAAGAGTAATAGCGGAAATAGCCTATATTGAGGAAGCGCCTTTTCTCCCGATTTATGTCCCACTGCAGGACAAAAGTCGGAAACAGGCCTCTCTCTATATTGCTGACATTGTTTTCAGGAGCAAGATAGTCCTTATATATCTGCTCGCCCCATATATAGTTCAGCGCAGCCCTCATGAACAGTTTGCCTATAGTGATGCCATAGCTAGCCCATGCAGCGCAGTCGTGTCCCTTATTGACAAAGTGCATGTCTGAAACATAGCCCAGAGTCTCTGTGCCCCTGTTCTGATGCCGGTCTATAAGATAATAATAATTAAATCCGGCCGAAAGCGTCGACCTCTTTGTCAGACCGACCGAAACATAAGGCTCAACCGAAACGCCGTCGAGATTATACTTGCTGTGTGCCTTGTCAGACGTGATGTCTACCACATAGCGGTTGTCTGTATTTTCGAAACTCTTGTTATATTCGGTCTTCAGCATGAAATAGCTTCGCCCGTCGGCCGACAGACCTTTCTGAAACTGCAGTCCGGCGTTATAGTCTCTATGATTGTTGTCGGTGTTCATCTTCGTTTCCGTATCGCTGCCCATGCTGGTCTGACGGCTGTCGCCGCTGCCGACGCCCACTCCGCCATAAACGTCGATGCGGTCGAACTTGTTGAACGAGTATCTGAACGAAAGATTCTCATCAAGCGACCTGCCGTAGTTGACGCCCTTTATATGTGTTTCGTCCTTCACGCCTTCATGTATGCTTGTCTCTGAATATTCCGGCCTGTAACGCTCATAAGGGCGCGAGTTAAAGAAGTTTCCGATGCTTATCTTTCCTTTAGAGTAAAGAAGATTAAATCCCGGAGAAAACCTTACCGGCGAATAATAGTCAGCCTCGCCATACAGCGACACCGAACCGAGCAGTCCGCCCTCGCTGCGCAGATACACCTTCACTACGCCTCCCGTGGCATTCACTCCGTAAGACGCGTCGGCATGAGGTATTATCTCTATGCGGTCGATCATTGACGGTGGGATAGACTTGAGCTGCTCGAAGCTCACTTTACGGTCGTCTACATATATAAGGGTGTTTTCTCTGCCGCGCACACTTATGCTGTTGTTTGTAACGTCCAGGTCGCGCAGATAGCGCATAAAGTTGATCAGGGTCTTGCCCTTGGCCATAGGATTGCCTTTCACCTTGACGACAACGTCGCCCGTAGGTTTCACTTTCGAGTAGTCGGCCATAACCGTCACTCCGTCAAGCATGTTCTTGTCTTCGCTTAACGTTATCGTGCCCATGTCGGTGTCAGCACCTACATTTACGCGTGCGGCATAATCCTCATAGCCTACACATGTAACAGCCACACGATAGCTGCCGGCGGCCACGCTGCCTATGCTGAACGCTCCGGCCTCGTCGGCCACTCCACGATACACCGACGCGCTGTCGGTGTCATTATATACTTTCACTGTGGCATATCCAATGCCCGATTTGCCGTCCTTCTCGCATATACGGCCTTTCAATTTAAATCCGCTGTCCTGTGCATAAATGCAGCCGAAAGCCTGCATTGAAACAAATAGTACCAACAGCAATTTATCGATAAGCGAATGTTTTTTCATAGTCGTTTAATTTTTAGCGATAAACTTTTCTTCAACGAGGCCATAACAGCCTCCTTGTTACATTCGGGTCTATATCCTTCTATTTTTTTTTGTAGACACGATGAAGAATAAAGACATGTAGGCAACAAATTACAGTCAAGACACCGTTCCCTCATAAAAGGAGAAGATGTTATATAAAATTTATAATATAAATCATTTGGCAAAAAATTTCCATCATCATCTATTTTTCCTATGGAATTTTTCTTATCAAAATCACGTGCGGTACATTTATATACATTTAAATCATAATTAATTACAAACTGCTCCATGTTGTCAGTATAGCAAGCTGTGCAACGAGGCTGTAAATCAGAATTTCTAACAGAAAACCCCATCTCAAAGGCTTTTTCCTTAAGCAAATCAACTTTTTCCAAAAGGCCTTCAGCATATTTAGACTCTTGCCATACAATATGCGGTGAAATCAAAATATGACATTTTATATCATCATCAAAAGATGTCAACACTTCTAAAGCAGAATCTATGTTATCATGTGTATAATTTATACGTAGTTCGATATTCACATCATCTATATTACGACAAAGTGTATGTATATTTTTTATGATGACATCATAGGAATTTTTCATTAAAGATGAAAATTTTACTTTATTATGCATTTCTTTTCCGCCATCAAGCGTTATCTGGAATTGACGAAGATTTATATCGTTCATCCGTCTTGCCATCTTCTCATCTATCAAACTACCGTTAGTTGTAATCATATTAATAAAATGAATATCACGCTTGATACACCACTCCATTAATTTTTCAGACAAGGGATAAACAGTCTGCTTAAAACGCATCAAAGATTCACCACCAAACCAATCAAGAGCAACAGTTTCAATATGCCTACTTTCAACCTCATATTTTATAAAAGTCAAAATAGATTCTGCATTTTTCTCCGATAACGATGAGACCTTATGCTGTTCATAACAATACCAACATTTAAAGTTACAATTAAGAGTAGGCAAAATCGTTATTCTCATAAATTTACTATTATATCTATTTTTCATATTGGCATAACATATCTTATCACTTTCATTTACATTATTATTTACGATAAAGCCATTATCTCTAAGAACTTTCATTACATCATTATGTACAATGTTCATATCTCCTTGTTTTAAGATATCATAAAGTTCGTTATCGATTTCGAGCAATGCCATTGAAATCTGATTATATATATAAACATTGTCATTCTGTTTATGGAATATGGTATACTTGCTTAATTTCATTTATTAAATATTTTAAATAATATAATAAAGCAGGCATAAACAATTATAATTGAATATGCCCACTAATTTTAAGTGAATAAAAAATATTAAGTATTTGGGTCTGTTGGTTTATCAATCGGACCTATACATTCAGATAAATTTAGATGAACAGGGGCATCACCATCACAATAACATCTTTTATAACGATTAGTGTTATCACCACTGCCTTTACAAGTACATTCTTCTGCCAAATTATCATTTGACATAAGCCCTGTTCCACCAACAACTTGTGCAAGTTGTTCTGCGTCTAAGATTTCTCCTTTTTCAATAACCTTCTTAATCTCCATAAACAATAATTTTTTAAGTTTTTGTATTCCACAGCACCTGCATCAGGCAAAAAAGCCAATGCTGCTTAATGTGGTGCTTTCTGCACAGAGGCTTATGGTTATCACCTCTACAAAACGATGAACATCACTGGTAGGCTGATCCGGTGTTGGCCACATTTTGTCATATATGCCGGTTTTTCATTTTATTACATTTAAGCCAAGTAGCTTTTTACAAAGATAAGCATTTTTTCTAAAGCTGCCAACGATAAACCATAATTTTTGATACGGAAACCCGTTTTTTTGATAACGGATATAAAACACGCGCAAAAGTATAAACAACGGCATTATCTGCGGCACCATGACGAGGTGCATAAACATAATATAATATAAATAAAAATCAGAATCCGTGGAGGTCAAAAGGGCTTTGACTTTTAAAAAGGGCAAAAATCTGAAAGGGGAATGGGCTGTTTTACTTAATATCCAACATAATTCTCAAATAATTCAACACGGATGTTAAGCAAAACAATGCATATATGTTTCAAATCATTAACCTATCGTTTACGACCCGTAAATGGGCCACTTTTGATGCAAAAGTGGCCGAGTTTTTTATCGCAAACGAATGACTTATAACAGCTAAAACGCCGTTCGCCCCGTTTCATGCCTTACCGTGCCGAAATAAAGCCATGCACGGAGCGGCATGAAACGGGTATGCGGAGCTGCTAATTCAGCACATTGCATCAACCAAAATCTGCCATTAGACCGCACATAACTTTATCAAATTTGTGCATCATGCTTTCAGCCTGTCTTCTTTTTTCTATTGGCGTCTTTTTGTAAGATCTTTCTTGACATAGCCCGCTATGCCTGCGAAAAATCCTACAAAAATCCACTCAATATAAAGCAAAAATCCAGAGCGAATACTAACAACCAGATTTGGGATTACCCAAAACGTATGGCACAAAAAATTGGCGGGCAATACCCGTGCCGGATACTGCCCGCCAACAATGCTGACGCAGAAGTCAGAAAAATGTGTCTCTGAATTATTCTGCCAATATTTATCTAACCTGCACCACGAGATACTTGCTTGTGCTCCAGAATATCTGCGGATTTGTTATGCGCAGCACATACTGGTCTTTAGAGTCGCGCTCAAGCTTGTAGCTGCTTGACGGGTGCATCGTAAGGAGTTTTGCCGATTTAGAATACAGCTTCAGCTCCTTGAAGTTTCTGATGTCTATCTTTGTGAAGTAGCTCTTGTTGAAGTTGCCCTGCAGCACCTTGCCGTTAACCAGGATCTGCTGTTCCTTCAGCTCCTTCTTTGTTCCGAACACATACCATGCCGTGTTGAGCTGCTTGTCCTGATTGCTTATTGTCTGCGACTTCTGCTCGCTCTCACCCTTCAGGTTGCTTACATCCTTGTTGAGCGAGTTGATTGTCATGTCGAGCTCCTCGATATGTATGTCCTTTGCCTCGAGCTGTGCGCGGAGATCTTTCAGCTGGTGGTCTTTGTCCTCAAGCTGCTTAACCAGATTCTCTATTGTGCGCTTCATTTCCTCACCCTTCACAGAGCTCTCGCTGACCTGCTTGCGCAACTTCTCTATCAGCTCGCGGTTCTGTGCCAGGCGCTGCTGTATGAACTGGATGTTCTCGCGTATGCGCTGCTTCTTGTCGGCACCCTCGCCGTCCTTGGCCACGCTCACCCTGTTTTCAGCCTCGTTAATCAGACGGAAGCCCTCATCAATATCGTTCAGGATTCCCATCATGTCGTTTATCTCATTGTCCTTCTGCTCTATAATCTTCTGTAAAGAGTCTGTTTGGCTTACCTGAGGCAGATTAGAACCTGTTTTCTCGTTGTTACATGCGACCAAAGCCATAAAACATGCCGCGAAAAATAATACCTTTTTCATAATGCTATTAATTATTAGGTTTCCTTTCTTTAACATTCTTGCCGGCCACCACGATGACAAACTCGCCGCGCGGCTCGCTTTCCTTGAAATGGGCTATAAGCTCAGCCAGTGTGCCGCGCACGCTCTCTTCGTGTATCTTGGATATCTCGCGGCAGGCGCTTGCCCTGCGGTCTTCGCCAAAATATTCGGCAAACTGCTCGAGAGTCTTCAGCACTCTGTAGGGCGACTCATAGAATATCATCGTGCGGGTCTCTTCGCGCAGACTGTCAAGCCTGGTTGCGCGCCCCTTCTTCTGGGGCAGGAAGCCTTCGAAACAGAATCTGTCGCAAGGCAGTCCCGATGACACCAGAGCCGGCACAAAAGCCGTGGCGCCGGGAAGACACTGCACCGTTACACCTGCACTGACAGCCTCTCTCACCAGGAAGAATCCCGGATCGCTTATGCCGGGAGTGCCGGCATCGCTTATCAGAGCCACCGTTGCTCCGGCCTTAAGCCGCTCCACTATCGACGCCGACGTGCCGTGCTCATTAAACTTGTGGTGGGCATAGAGCTGGTTCTTTATCTCAAAATGCTTGAGAAGTATGCCCGACGTGCGGGTGTCCTCTGCCAAAACCAGGTCGGCCTCCTTCAAGATGCGTATGGCCCTGAGCGTCATATCTTCCATATTTCCCACCGGTGTGGGTACTATATATAACAAGCCCATAATTCGCCACAAATATAAGTTAAATAATTCACGAGTGCAAAAAAACGCTATATTTCTTTGCAATTTTTAAAACGTCTTTGTAATTTTGCGCCATAATGAACAACAATCTGGCAGGCGAGGCACACCGCCCTGGAAGAATAGAAGTTGTGTGCGGATCGATGTTCTCGGGCAAGACCGAAGAACTTATAAGAAGGCTTAAACGCGCCGAGTTTGCAAAGCAGAGAGTGGAGATTTTCAAGCCCGCCCTCGACACGCGATATTCTGAGATTGAGGTGGTCAGCCACGACCGCAACTCCATAATGAGCACGCCGGTCGACTCGTCGTCGTCGATATTGCTGCTGTCGTCAGACATCGACGTGGTGGGCATCGACGAGGCGCAGTTTTTCGACGACGGACTCGTGGCCGTATGCAACGAACTTGCCAACAAGGGCATACGCGTCATCGTGGCCGGACTCGACATGGACTTCAAGGGCGTGCCCTTCGGCCCCATACCCGCCCTGTGCGCCATTGCCGACGAAGTGACTAAGGTGCATGCCATCTGCGTAAGATGCGGCGCGCTGGCCTACGTCAGCCACCGTCTCGTGAACAACGAGAAGCGCGTGATGCTCGGCGAGCAGGCCGAATATGAACCGCTCTGCCGCGAATGTTACCGCAAGGCGCTTGAGGAAGACAAAAACAAGGACAAAACACATTGACACGATAAAATATGCTTGAAGAGAAAATCACTTTCGACAAATTCATACGCTGGATGCTCATAGCCCTGCTTGTCGGCGCCGTGCTGTTCATAACCAACTATCTGAGCAACGTGCTGCTGCCGTTCTTCGTGGCATGGCTGCTGGCCTATCTGCTCTATCCCATCGTAAAGTTTGTCCAGTACAAGATGCACGTGCCCACAAGGGCGCTGTCCATCATCGTCGCGCTGATTTTCGTCATTGCCGTCATAGGGGGGATATTCTATCTCATAGTTCCGCCGATGATCGAACAGTTCGACAAGCTGGGCGATGTGCTCTCGCGCTATCTGCACAAGACTACGCACATAAACAACTTTCCCAGCACCATAAGGCAATGGATTGAGGACAACCGCCACGAGATACACCAGTTCTTCAAGCAGAAAGACGTAACAGAGGCCATCAGGAGCGCCATGCCAAAGCTATTCAGCGTGCTCGGACAGACGGCCAACATCATCATAAGCGTGGTGGCATCGCTCATAACGCTCATGTACATGTTCTTCATCCTGCTCGACTATGAGGCGCTCACCACCAAATGGATAAAGATATTCCCGCAGAAGGTGCGTCCGTTCTGGCAGGAGCTGATGGGCGACGTGGAGCGCGAGCTAAACAACTACATACGCGGCCAGTCGCTCGTGTCGCTCTGCATGGGCATCATGTTCTGCATAGGCTTCACCATAATAGACTTTCCCATGGCCATAGGCCTCGGCATAATGATAGGCATAATGAACCTTGTGCCCTATCTGCACACCTTCGCGCTCATCCCAACGGTGTTCCTTGCCCTGCTCAAGGCTGCCGACACAGGCCAGAACTTCTGGATAATATTGGCAGGAGCCGTGGCCGTGTTCTGCATCGTACAGATAATAAGCGACATGGTGGTAACGCCAAAAATAATGGGCAAGGCCATGGGCCTCAACCCTGCCATACTGCTGCTGTCGCTCTCCGTATGGGGCACCCTGCTGGGCTTCATCGGCCTCATCATCGCCCTGCCCCTCACCACCATCCTCATAGCCTATTATCAGCGATACATCACCAAAGAAGGGCATGAAAAGGTGCAAAACGAAGAAAAACTAAAAAAAATTGAAAAATAATTTGGTAGTTTAAGAAAAAAGCCGTACTTTTGCACTCGCTTTACAAAACGAATGGATAAGATGATCCGTTAGCTCAGCTGGTAGAGCACAACACTTTTAATGTTGGGGTCTTGGGTTCGAGCCCCAAACGGATCACAGAGGAGTACCAAACGGTACTCCTTTTTTATTGCATATACTCCACCGTCTAATCGTGCAGAAAAACCTACGATGCGGCAAAGCCAAAACAACAGAAAAGCAACTGACTTTTTTACACAGCGCGCCGGCATACCTTCAAGGCAAGTCTCAAAAAAATCATTAAGCATAATGCCGTTCAATCGTCAACTTTATCGGCATGAGCAATTCTGACGCGGCATGGATATGTCCCAATGACATAACCTCAGCACGCATGGCCGGCACAGGCTTCCCTATGCTGCATGCCCACACGGAGCATTTCTGCGCCTTCTGACGGCCTTTCCGCCAGGCAACGGCATATCAGGCACACAAGCCTTATGCAGGCCCTTAAACGCGAATCTGCCATCAGCCCGCAGATAGCGTTATATGTTTTGTGCATCCATGCTTTCAGCCCGTCGTCTTGTTTACATTGCCGTTTGATCATGTTCTCGGCATGCCGCATCAGAATCATGGCGGACAGATGAAACTCCCGAAAACAAAAAATCCCATTCACTGCCAAAAAGACAGCAAATGGGATTGAACACAAAACTTTCAATTAGAAAACGAGGATGTGTACGAAGAGGGGCTATAGAAACAGACAAACTCATACCAGACTTGACGCTGTATGCCCGAAAACACATTCAGACAGCAGAGCAAATCCGACTGCAATAAAATGAGCTAACCAGCCCTGACTCCTTGCCACACCCTCGCGCCACTGCGTTGCTGACGCAGGTACGCATCGCAACAAGTCAGACAGATATATTTACTTTGTCTTGGTGATTACGGCACGGCTCATGCGCGGGTCGTCATAGAACATATTGTCCACACCGCCCTTATAGTCAATCTGGAGCTGTGACTTGTCAACACCAAACTCTTTTATCAGGCAGTTATATACAGCCTCAGCACGCTTCTTGCTCAGACGCTCGTTGCCGGCCTTTGTTCCGGTTCCGGCATCAGCATATCCGGTGATGGTGTAAACCGTTGAAGGATCGCCCTGCTTGATTACCTCTGCAAGCATGCCGAGGTTTACGCGAGCCTGATTAGACAAGGTGCTCTTGCCTATCGGGAACACGATGAGGTTGGCAGATGTTATCTGCTTAACTATGGTCTCAGCCTTCTCCTTGTCGTTCTGGTTGAGAGCCTCCTGCAGACGTGCGTTCTCCTCGCTCATGCGGTTGAGCTGCTCGCGCATGGCGTTGATTTCGTCGTTGTTATACACAGTGCGTGTAACGACCTTGCTGCGCTCCCAGCCGCGCGGCTTAAACTTATAGGTAAGACCAACTGCAACGGTGAACATACCTTCGCCGCCACGGCCTCCGCCCTCGCCGTCGAACTCATCGTTAACCAGCGTTCCGCGCAGGTCAAGGTTGAGGTCCAGAGCTGAACACAGACGGAAGGTGTTAAGAAGACCGAAGTGTGCTGATATGTCTGTGGCTGACGGCTCTTCTGACACGTGCATCACACCGAGACCTCCGTAAGCGCTGAGGTTATACAGGCGCTTCTCATTGTAGCCGCATATCATGTTAGAGAGATTGAACAGCACATCAGCATGGAAGTTGAAGTAATTAAACTTCTGCTTCTCCAGCCAATAGCCGTTGCCTCCCTTTCCGGGCACATCCTCTCCGGTGCTGTGAGCCAAAGATCCCTTCTGTGTGGCACCCTTAACCGAAAGGCCGCTATACATAAGCCTTACGCCTATGCTCGGCGAGAACCACTTGCCAACGGCTACATCGAGAGCCGGCGAAATTCTGTCGCCAAACGAAGCCTGACGGTCATGGTCGCCAAAGTAGACCTGGCCACCAGCGCCAACACTGACAAACCAGTTGCTCCAGAAGCCGTTTGTCTCCACTTTATATTTACTTGAGCTGTATTCCACATATTCTGTGGAACTGGTCTTTTGTTCAGCCTGGGCAAAGGCTGAACCTGCAGCCAATACTACAATGGCTGCCGCGATTGTTCTTTTAATCATATTATGAATTTTTATTCGTTAGATATTTTCATTAGTCTGCGTCTGTCACGAAACTTCCACTTATTATCTGCGCGTTCATCCAGTTCAGACGGTCTGTATATGCCTTCTTCATCGACTGTATTGCCTGGTCGAAAGTCATATCCTCATCACCGTTGAACGCAGCGCCACACTCGTTTTTCAGAGTGCGTGTGGTAGGCCACATTGCCGAGTTGAACTTATCTGAAAGACGATTCTGAAGTGCCAGCCGGTCTATCTCTGCCACTACAGCCTGCAGGGCTGCATAAACAGCCGTCCAGCGCGTCTGTAAGCTACTTCTGAACGTCGGGTCTTTAAACAGAAGCGGATACCACATATAGGGCTTGTCGTTGACATAATCAGGATTTCCCCATGGCCACTGTTTTTCGGCCAACGCCGAAGCTCCATACAGCCACTCGTCCGTGTTACGGCAGTCGTAAGTTCCGCCGTAGGCACGCACCTGATCCGGAATGACAAACGTCTGCCAGTCAAAGTCCCACACCGGGCCTGCTGTCAGCTTATCCTCGCCGTCGATGTACATATATACGCTCTTAGGATGCTTGTATTCATCGTTGAACGTAAGTTCCTGCACAAAGAAATAGTCAATGACGGAGTTGATGTCCAGCTGCTTGTAGGCTTCAGAGTAGTTGCCGTTTTCCAGATTCTGCTCAATTGCCTCAATCTTATCTTTTATGGCATTAAACAGCGTTCCGTTTTCCGGCACTTCATCCTTAAACATGACAGGCAGTCCGCGGTCTGTACGGAAACAGTTGACCTCATCCATAGCGTCGTCGAACTCAAGCAGATAACCGCAGTCGGCAACAGAAGGATTGGAGTTGCCACCGTCCACAACGTCCTCATAGCAGTCCTTGATATTCACGCGGTCGGCATCAATCTTCACTTTCTCACACAGGAAATAGTTTCCCACATGACGTCCGTTGATAACCAGTTCCACATTCACACCGTTAGGACTCCATCCCAGGCCGTCAGTATGTGCGCCGGCCGTGCGATGAGCTATGTCGAGAGCAACAGCATTGCGCAGCGAAGTGCGGTCCATCCAGTTGGCAAGCAGCTCCCAGCGCTTGTCGGTAGGCAGTCCTTGTATACCTACTTTCTTGTCGAATTTAAGCGCAAAGGGAAGTTTCGGGAAGTTCTGCGTGGAGTTGCCGCGAAGGCGCGAACTGCATAAAGCAGTTTCCACATCTACCGTTCCATCTGCATTGTATAGCGTAAAATGGTCGTTTCCGCCCCAGTCTTCACTCTTAGCGCGCACTTTTATGCCGGCCTCATCCCAATAGACGTTGCCTCCTTCCTGCTCAAGCACTGCCACCGGCAGCCCGGTGTTTGTAACCTCAACAACATAGGCGCGGTCTTCCTCGCCGTTAGACACGACATATGTCACCGGCTTGCTGAAGTCCTGCTCGTCGGCTCCGCTCGTCTGTGCTTTTCCGTCCACTGTTACGGTCATGCCTTCAGGTATGGTGAACGTGGGCTTCAGCTTGAAGTCAAACAGATAAGGTATGCAACCGGTAACGCTGTCAGTACCTACCGTCATCACCTCTGCCGTATTAGCCACAGGCTGTGTCTTTCCGTTCTCATACACCAGTTTGGTGCCAAGAATTTTGCCTTCGTTGGCACTTACATCGAATGAGAAACTCTTGAACACAGGACGCTTGGTTACAACCATATCAGAATAGTTGGCAAGCGTCAGCGGGAACGTGTAGCATGTGTTAGCAGCGAAGTCTGCAAGCGAACGGCGGGTGAACTCTGCCTTGTACTGATGTGTCAGAATGGTGATTTTTATATCATCGTTCTGATGTATGTCAGGGGCACAGGTCATATATCCCGTCAGCTCCTGTCCGCTCGTAAGCGCCGGAGCATCGCTCCATTTCATGGTCAGCTGGTTCACCCCGTCGGCAGCACCGGTCCATGTCACAGCCTTCGAAGCTGCGTCGAACGTAAACTCGCCGCCGAGCCTGCGCCCGTCGGGCAAAGTCAGGATGATGCTTTCAAGATTATCGCCTTCGAGAAGAGTACCCGTGGCATTGATGCTGAACCTTATAAGGGAAAACAGATGCTCGAACGAGAACTCATATTGGCCGCCATCAGCTGATGAGAACGTTGGCTTGCCTACTTTATAGTCGGCCTCTAACGTTCCGTCGGCCATGTTGTATGCCTGAACAAGCTTCAGGTTTCCTTTAATAGCCGAGACATCCAACGAAGAGTTGCCTTCGTCATAGGGATAGTAGGCGTAAGAGGGAGATTCGCCCTGCTTCAGATTGCCTGCAAAGACGGCTTCAGGCGCGGCACTCGTATTTGAAGATACGAACAAGGCGTTTGCCGTTCCGGCGCTTCCATACACGCCGATACGGTCGCCCGGCGACCACAATATACCCACCGAACCGTCTGTCGTAACTCCGTCAACACAAGTACGCGTAGGTGTTGAGCCGCTCATGCGTGCAAGAATCTTCACGTTGCCGGCAGCGTCGCCGCCGAGCAAAGACTCGTCCTGGCATGAAACAAAGCAGGCTAACGCAATTACTAATGCCGCGTATTTTCGTATAGGATAACTCATTTATCTTATATGATACATTCTTCAACAATGAACTTTCGCTGAGTCTTTCAGCGAAAGTTTCATTGTCAATAGTGATTACTTATCCCAACCAACGGCATTTCCGCCATTTGAATAAGTGGCATTGTATTTTGATGAAGGCGTCGTGCTTGAGCCTTTCTTACGCAACGCAAACTTAAAGTTGTTGTCGATAATTGTCTGAATCAGCCAGTCGCTCTTGTAATCAACACCTGATCCTTCCTGCTTGTCAGCAAAGTTCATGAAGATAAGACCAAGTCCGGCATTTTCTTCACGGTTTTGCAACTCATCAACTCCCATCTGGTTCATATCAATAGCCAAAGCCTGAATACCAGTACCTCTGCCATTTATATCTACATTGTCAGAATAGTATCCTCCGAGGTCATTCATAAACCATGTCTTATGAGATGTGTCATTATGATACAAATCAACACTCTTACGGAACAAATTCTGAATACCATCTTTCTTCTCCTGAGTTGTAGCTTCCTGACCATCTCCAACACTCGTTACCTCCTGATAATACCATCTCAAATCAGCAGTTGAATTTGTGTACCACATAGGAGTTCCCCAATCCATAGGCATACCGCCATTTTTCTCCTGATAGCCATCAGGACCAGTAGCAGACTCCCAATAAGTAAACATAATTGGAGCAGATCCCGTATATCCAGAAATCATGTCTTCCGAATTATAATTAGCTTTTAAAATAATCTTACCTTTGACATCATCAATTGTTGTATTTGGAGTAATTTCACCAGTATAAATACGATTGTTTGGGTCTGCCGCAATCTCATTGACTTTATCACGTAATCCTTGAATCCATGTTTGCTCTGCAGAAAGCGCAGGTCTATCCCATTCCATACCACCCCAAGTCAAATGACCTTTACCAAGATCTTGGTCTCCTGTAGTATAAGTCAACATCAAGAAAGCAAATTCATTTTCTTTTCCAGCTTTTTGACACTGGTCTAGATATGAAGCAATCTTTTTAACAGCATCAGACAAACTCATGACCTGATGAGACTGATCTTCTGCAACAACATTTATATCATATGTAAATTCATTATTTGCCAAATTAATAGGATGAGAATTTGTTCCATCAACAGCAGTCTGGAATATAAACGCACGAACACCATCCTCAAACTGCTTATCAATATCACTATTTTGATAAACCCTATCTGCACCATTATCACTTGTCAAAACAGAGAACTTACTTCCAGGTATAGAAAGCTCTGATACATAGATATCCGGGTCAAGTGAACTCATCCAATAGTTTGTGCCTCCGATTGTCAATGGAGGAAGAATAACACGGTTGATTTTATGCGGAGTAACATCCGCTGTCTGCAAAGTCTTCCTGCAAGGAGCACCATTCAACAAAGACACAGTAACACGAAGAGTACGCTGCTTTACAGTATTCTCCAAGTCTTGTGGAATGATATAAGCCTTTACGTTAAGAAGCTCATCTGGACCAAGTTGAATGAACTGGCCGTTTTTCTTATCATAGCAAGGAATAGATATACGTCCGCGTTCCTCATTAAAGTCACCAACCGGCTCACATGTGGCTACAGCTTCTCCGGTACTTGCATTTCGGATATTACATGTAAAATCACCCGTAAGAATAGGCGTTGTACCGTCAATCGCGTCCACATTAATATTGGTAATTGTAGCAGTACCAGACGATGGCCCCTGTACAGTGATATCAAGCACTGTTACCAAATTATGGAATTGCAAATCAATAAATTGACCATCCGCTACCTGCGAAGGTGTTACGGCATTATAAGCATACATATAGGCATAGTCCATATTCGGAAGTCCGAAATAAGTTTTCTTGCCATCAATAGCACCATTGGCTCCTTTCTCAACAGTTCTCCATTCCTGCACTTGCTGTGTAACAGGAATATTGGCAGTAATCTTTCCCGTCTGATCCTCTTCAGCAGAACCTTTTACCGCACTTGCCGGATAGAAAGCATAAAATCTGTGTTCAGTATCAAGATCTCCCCATTGCAGACCGGCTTCATTTGTGTTTACTTTTGCAACACTTGCAGCTATTGCATGGTTTGTTTCGTCGGGCGTTATCTTGTAAGTTACAAGATGATCGGCTGGCTGCGATGCCTGATTACAGAATATAGCAATCTTATCGCTGCCATCAGCTTCCCAATATACAGGGACTCCGGTAGTGGTACGATCTCCATAAACAGTTCGGGTTCCAGGCTTTGACTCAATCACATCTGCATCACCAGATAATTTAGACCCGAACATAATCTCCTCACCCGACTTAACGGGATTTTTAACGGTATTGTCCAGATTTTCATCTGCACAACCGCTAAACATAGCCGTAAGTGCTATGCCTGCTATTAAAAATATGTTCTTCTTCATAATTTAAATTTTTAATTATTAATCCCAAGTACTTCCTGAATAATCACCTTCCCATTCTGCGCCAGGGTTAGCAAATCCGTGTTCCTCAATGGTAACGCCATCAGCGTTTTCGGTTCCATCTTCAAACACAGAAGCCGACATAAACCCGTTTTCCAGGTTTACCTGAGTCTTCCGGGTTGACGGAGACTCATACTTTTCTTTCTGTTCTTTTTTCATTGCAATAAAATTTTTAATAATTAAACTATAGTTTTAAGATCTCATTTTTTCTTTTTTCCATGCTTGCCGTAACCATAACCGTAGCCATAGCCGTATCCGTAACCATAGCCATAACCGCGGCGGTCAGGATCTACGCCGTTGAGCACCAAGGCCATGTTCTTGAGCTTCTAGTCCTCATATAGAGCCTCGATGTCAGGAAGCTGTCTGCGGTCGAGTTTGCCGGCACGCACAACAAAGATTGTCAGGTCGGCTATACGGTTGACGATGCTTGCGTCGGCAATGATGCCCATAGGCACGTTGTCGGCAATGATTATGTCATAACGCTTACGCAGCTCTGCCATCATCTGGTCGAGACGCTCGTCCATAAGCAGCTCGGCAGGGTTTGGAGCAATTTCGCCTGAAGGAATAAGGTCGAAAGAGTCTTGATGGCGTATGATGTCGTCCAACGCCACTGTCGGGTCAGCCAGATAATTGGTAACACCATTACGATGGTCGCCAAAATGGCAGCTCAGCGTGGCCTTACGTATATCGAGGTCGACCATCACCACCTTTTTCTTTGCGAAGACAAAACTCATGGCAAGGTTACAAGAGATGAACGTCTTGCCGGCACCTTCGTTAAACGAGGTAAAGGTGATGACCTGAGTCGGGTGGTCTTTCTTCGACATGAACGACATATTGGTACGCAAAATGCGGAAAGCTTCTGACACGACGCTGTCGTCATCGGGCTTTATCAGCTGATAGCCGTGCTGACTGCGGTCTGTCTCCTTGTCCATCGGTATCTCACCGAGGAAAGGCACGCTAATAACCTTTTCAACATCCTTACGTCCGTGAACGCGTGTGTCCATAAAGAGCACGAGCAGGCAGCCTACGCCGGGAAGAGCTATACCGACGAGCAGTCCAAGCAGGATGATGCGGTTGCGCTGCGGAGCTATAGGCGCGCCGCTGCCGTCGGCGCTGTCGATGACGCGCGCATTGTTGTCGGCCATAGCCTGAGAGAGAGCGTTCTCCTCGCGCTTGTTCAGCAAGAACAGATACAGGGCTTCCTTGATTTTCTGCTGACGCTCGATAGAAAGGATCTGACGTTCCTTACGCGGAATAGACGTTACGCGGTTCTGTGCCCTCATCTCGCGGTTTTGGGCATCGTTGCGTTTCACGTTCAGGCTTACAATCATATTGTCAACGGCACGTATGATGTTCTGCTTCATCGCACGCAACGAGTTGTTCAGCTCCTGCACCACCGGGTTGTTCTCGCTGCTGTCGTCTATAAGCCTGTCGCGCTTAAGTTTAGTGTTATTATATAAGCTTATCTGATTTTCGATATTCATGTCTCCGATACCGGTGTTAGCCGGGATGAGGTCGGTTTCCTTAGTAGGATTGGTCAGATAGTCCTTGATAAAGTGAGCAAGACGCAACTGCGTTTCAAGTTCCAGAGCATCGGCATTGTATTTCTGCGACTCGTTCATATACATATTTGCCGAAGACGAGATGTCAACAACCTGGTTGCGCTGCTTGTACGACTCGAGGCTTGACTCAACGTTGCCGAGTTCGTTCTCGATGATGATCAGACGCTCACTGATAAAGTTGGCGGTGTTTACAGCCACCTGGTTTTTGTCCTTGATTGCCTCTTCATTGTAAACCGTGATAAGCATGTTCAGCACATCCTCTGCACGTGTGGCCGAATTGTCCTTCAGCGAGAGGGTGAGTATAGACGATTCTTCATCTTCCTGCTGAATGCCGAACACTGACCTGTAATAGTTTACGACAGAGTTGAGCGGGCGCTTGTGCACATGGATTGGCTGGTCTATCCACGAAGCATTATAATAGTTGGTACGGGTTGCCACTACGCGAACGCCCTTTGCCAGCGTCACAGTGTCGTTCATGTGAAGGGTGTAGCTCGGCTTGGCGTCAAATCCGGATATATCAGACAGCACGACGGTGTTTCTGTCCTTTGGCGTCATCACAAGACTGATGCTATGCTCCGGCATGACATCAAGGAAACGCACAAGCATAGGCGACTGCGTGTAGAGCTCGTTGGTACGGAGCCCGTCGTCAATCTGATAGCTGACATCAGCATGCACACGCTTTACCACCTCCTGCATCAGCCGCTTGGAGCGGAACTGAAGAATCTCATTGGCCACGTTGGTCTTGTTGATGATATTATCAAAGCGGTCCAATCCTGACGTTGCTGTCTTGTTTGAAGGGTCTTTGATAATAATTGTAGCCGAACGGAAATATACAAAAGGCGCACGGGCATACTTATACCATGCAATCCCGACGCATACAACAATGGAAACCAAGAACCATTTCCACTTTGAGGCTAAGTAAACGAACAGGTCAACCAAATTGACGCTCTGCTCGTTCTTGGGAGAATTATTAGTTTGCATAAAACTTTATTAGATGATGTTTTTTTACTTAATAGCCCATAAGATTGAGGCGCACCCGACAAACCCTGTGGAGGGCTGTGCAGATGCTAACCCAAAAACT
>ENA-OPDA01000633-OPDA01000633.1-human-gut-metagenome-genome-assembly--contig:-NODE-633-length-25744-cov-4.245436_pt1 | contig 25744 bp, 21 predicted proteins | sample MGYA00241253_ERZ501486 | MGnify/ENA primary metagenome ERZ501486 (study PRJEB25962, sample SAMEA2042510) | human gut metagenome | biome: human gut; feature: human-associated habitat; material: faeces... | reverse complement strand
CTGTGTCTTCCACTTAAGCATTGTAGGAGTTCCAGGTAATACATCATCTGTAATAAGGTCTTCTCTAATAATTGCAATAACTACGCCTGCTGGACCTACGTTCTTTTGAACACCGCCATATACTACACCATACTTTGTAACATCAATTGGTTCTGATAAGAAACATGATGAAATATCAGATACAAGTATATGACCCTTTGTATTAGGTAATGTCTTAAACTTAGTTCCATAAATTGTGTTATTCTCACAGATATATACATAATCTGCGTCCTCTGGAATATCAAGATCTGAACAATCTGGAATATATGAATATGTCTTATCCTCTGAGGAAGCAACAGCAACAGCCTCACCATATATTTTAGCTTCGTTAAATGCTTTCTTAGCCCACTGACCAGTAATAATATAAGCTGCTTTTTTGTTCTTCATAAGGTTCATAGGAACTTCTGCAAAGAACTGTGATGCTCCACCCTGAAGGAATAATACCTTATAATTATCTGGTATATTCATAAGCTCTCTTAAGTCTTTTTCAGCTTCCTTGATGATATTGTCATAAACCTTGGAACGATGGCTCATCTCCATAACCGACTGACCACACCCCTGGTAATCTAACATTTCATCTGCTGCTTCCCTTAATACCTCTTCAGGCAAAACTGCTGGACCTGCACTAAAGTTATAAACTCTTGCCACTTTTTCTTCCTCCTAATCCATTCGAATTCTATTAAATATATGATAAATCTTTAATCCTAAGTACAAATAATTAACTTTTTTAAGTAGGCTGTATATATTTGTCGCAAAATGTCTTAAGTATTAAAAATTTATTAAACTATATTTTATGCTTGTATATTTACTATGTCAAGTTAATATTTTAACATATTAAAGTTATATATGTATTTTTTTTAATACTCTGAACATACGCTAATGTATAAGCGTTGCTTTATTAATGTGCAAACCACGTGGAAATATACTTATAATATACTTATATTATACTTATACCACGCCTATAATATACCTATGGCATACTTATAATGCGCTTATAATATATTTATAATATGATTATATATAAATTTCCAACCTATAAAAATCATATAAAACAATTACGATTTTTCTTTTCATATAGGATAAACGCAAGTCACAAAAAACCTGACTTGCGTTTATCCTACATCCAATCACTTTCAACTTCTTCCAACTTCTTCACAAGTGTATCCTTAAGAACACTAAAAGCAGGAATAAAACTATCCCTTATTAACATAATCATTTCGTCAACTTCATCTTCATTATATATATGAACAGAAGTATTTCTCTTTTTTAACATAAGCAGCTATACTTCGGAATCATTGATGAATCCAATTTTATAACCCAACTGTAAAATTTCACGAGGGGACCCTGTAGAAGCTCCATCCACACCATGCATTCTCATTATTTCCTGTAATGCTTTCCATGCAAGCTCAAAAGTAAGATTAAATTGTCCTATAATTCCTGTTCGATATATATCATTCGTTTCGGCAAGCTGAAATTCTGCGTCTGCTAATATAGCCAGACAATTGGTAAAGTTATCAAGTTTTTTCATAAATTGTAACACCGTCCTTTTCTATTTCTTGTTTCAATTCATCCGAAATTGCTACATCTGCCTGTACAATATCAAACATCAATAGAGAATGGGTCTTCTCTTTAACATCCCAATAAAAATGCTCAAAATCTCCACCATATACGGCGATGTCTATGTCGCTTCTTTCTGTATGGGTGCCTCGTGCACGAGAACCAAATAATATGATCTTTGTAATAGCATATTTTTTTGCGAAAGTAGAAAGCTCCCTTAGTATTCGATCCGGTAAATTATACTTCATATTCAGTACCGCCTCCTTAACATAGCATCCGTACCTATAATTATTTTTGAGCATAGCACATTTTCACTTAATTAACAAGTATTCAAAAAAATACAGAAGGAATAACCGAAAATAATCCTCTTCTATTGCAATAAAAATAGATTTTTTGGTTGCAGTAATACTCCACGAATTGTTTCTGGATTCGTTTCAGTTCGCCTGCAAAAATTACAAAGGCAGTACCAAAGATGCGGACATTGCCAAAGTAATGGGATTTGAATCGAAAGATGAATATAATGAGATTATGTTTCTCAGGGAGATCACGCATACTGTCAACGCATTTAACGATATGGCAGATGTGATAAGGCTCTATTCAAAGAAACCGGAAGCAGCAGAACAAAGGCTTGCCAATCTTTTATCCGAAGTTATGTATGAGGATTCTGAATCGGTATAGTAAGACAACCGGAGTTGTGATACAATGAGCGCAAGCGAGTCAAACTGTTTACAGATTTGACAAGCGGCGAATTGGCTTATGGACTTGTCCATAAGATACTTACACTCAAGAAGCATTTCAAAGCAAAGCGGGATTCCGCAAGACTTCTTGATAAAGTAGCGAGCAATGCCTAAAAAATTCCGGATTCATAATACAACAAATCCGGAATTTCTATTAATTAATATAACCTGCTTGCAATTAACATTGACCTACTTGCTTTCAGCCTGTTTCCTATTAAGATCATCCCTGTCGAATGCTTCTGATATAGGAGCACCTGGTGCAACCATAGGGAATACCTTATCATCCTTACATATGTCACATTCTATAACACAAGGGATATTAAGCTCTATTGCTTCCTTTAACGCCTTTTCAAAGCTTTCAATATCAGCTACTCTGTAAGCCTTAGCTCCCATACCCTCTGATACCTTAACGAAATCAACCTGATCATCAAGAACAGTTGCTGAATAACGCTTTCCATAGAAAAGATCCTGCCACTGTCTTACCATACCAAGTACGTGATTATTGAAAACTATCTCTATGATAGGAATATTATATCTTGTAGCTGTAGCTATTTCATTCATATTCATACGGAAGCAGCCATCACCTGCAATGTTAATAACAACCTTATCCTTACATCCTACCTTGGCACCAATACTTGCACCAAGACCATAACCCATAGTTCCAAGTCCGCCTGATGTAAGCAATGTTCTAGGCTTCTTATACTTATAGTGCTGTGCAGCCCACATCTGATGCTGTCCTACATCTGTGGAAATAATTGCATCGCCATTAGTAATCTCATATATCTTTTCCATAATATATGGTCCATTAAGCACATCTGTTCTATACTTCATAGGGAACTTTTCTTCATATTCCTTAAGATGTGCAAGCCAGTCTGCATGATCAAGCTGTTCAAGCTTGGCATTTACTCTCTTAAGTATTTCAAGTGCATCACCAATCACTGATGCATCTGTATGTATATTCTTATTAATCTCTGCTGCATCAACATCAAACTGGAGAATCTTTGCATTTTTAGCAAACTTCTTAGTATTTCCCGTAACTCTGTCTGAGAATCTTGCGCCTATTGTAATAAGCAGGTCACATTCTGACACGCCAAAGTTAGAAGTCTTAGTTCCATGCATGCCAAGCATTCCAGTATAATGTGGATCTGAACCATCAAATGCACCCTTGCCCATAAGTGTATCGCATACTGGAGCATCTATCTTCCTAACAAACTTTTTCAGTTCTTCTGAAGCCTCTGATGCTATAACTCCACCACCTACGAATACATAAGGCTTCTTAGCAGCCTTTATCATAGCCGCTGCATTTTCAACAGCTTCTTCACTGATTGTATCAGTTATTCTTTCTATTGGCTTAGGTGTTTCCTTTATGTAATCACACTCATTGGCTGTTGCATCCTTAGTAATATCAACAAGAACAGGTCCTGGACGGCCTTCCTTTGCAATCCTGAAGGCTCTTCTTAGTGTATCTGCAAGTTCATTTACATCCTTTACGATAAAGCTGTGCTTAGTTATAGGCATAACTATCCCAGCTATATCTACTTCCTGGAAACTATCTCTTCCAAGAAGAGGCAGTGTTACATTACAGGTTATCGCTACCATAGGAATTGAATCCATCATGGCTGTTGCAATACCTGTTACAAGGTTTGTAGCACCTGGACCAGATGTGGCAAAGCATACTCCTACCTTTCCAGTTGCTCTTGCATAACCATCAGCGGCGTGTGATGCACCCTGCTCATGAGATGTAAGTATATGTGTAATCTCGTCTGAATGCTTATATAATGCATCGTAGACGTTAAGAATGGCTCCACCCGGGTATCCAAATACAGTATCTACACCTTGTTCTTTTAAACATTCAACTATAATCTCTGAACCATTTAATATCATTCGTCTGTCTTCCTTTCATTATATGTTATTGTTCTGTCCTGACAATTTCTATAATAAGTTATCTGAATGTCCTGCATTCATCACACCTCTTATACCTCTGGAGTCTTTAAGATAGCTCCTCTGTTGCCTGATGTAACCATTGAGGCATATCTCTTAAGATATCCTGTTGTTACCTTAGGCTCTCTTGGCTGCCACTTAGCCTTTCTTGCAGCAAGCTCTTCGTCTGAAACCTTAAGTTCAAGCTTAAGGCCTGGAATATCTATGCTTATGATATCTCCCTCTTCTACTAAAGCTATTGGTCCTCCAACTGCTGCCTCCGGAGACACATGTCCGATAGATGCACCACGGCTGGCCCCTGAGAAACGTCCATCTGTTATAAGTGCAACTGACGAACCAAGTCCCATACCTGCGATAGCTGATGTTGGATTAAGCATTTCTCTCATGCCCGGACCACCCTTAGGTCCTTCATACCTGATAACAACTACATCACCTGGTACAATCTTTCCACCCTTTATAGCTGCAATAGCATCCTCTTCACAGTCAAATACTCTGGCTGGTCCCTCATGTACAAGCATTTCATCAACTACTGCTGAACGCTTGACAACTGAACCATCTGGTGCAAGATTACCTGAAAGAACAGCAAGACCTCCTGTTTTACTATATGGCTTATCAACTGGTCTTATAACCTCTTCATCTCTATTATAAGCTGTTGCGATACACTCACCAATAGTCTTTCCTGATACCGTCATACAATCTGTGTTAAGAAGTCCTATATCAGCAAGCTCCTTCATAACGGCATATACACCTCCGGCTTCGTTAAGATCCTCCATATATGTAGGACCTGCCGGTGCAAGATGGCAAAGATTAGGTGTCTTCTCACTTATAGGATTAGCAAACTTAATATCAAAATCAAAACCTATCTCATGCGCAATGGCTGGAAGGTGAAGCATACTGTTAGTAGAGCATCCAAGTGCCATATCGACAGTAAGTGCATTCATAATAGAATCCTTTGTAATAATATCTCTTGCAGTAATTCCCTTATTAACCATATCCATAACAGCCATACCAGCATGCTTTGCAAGCTTGATTCTTTCTGAATATACTGCTGGAATAGTACCATTACCACGAAGTCCCATACCAAGTGCTTCTGTAAGACAATTCATCGAATTAGCTGTATACATTCCTGAGCATGAACCACAGGTTGGACATACCTTTTCTTCGAATTCAAGTACGTCCTCTTCAGTCATAGTTCCTGCTGCATATGAACCAACTGCCTCGAACATAGATGAAAGACTTCTCTTCTTTCCCTTAACATGTCCTGCAAGCATAGGACCACCTGAAACAAATACTGTTGGAAGATTAAGTCTTGCTGCTGCCATAAGAAGTCCTGGAACATTCTTATCACAGTTAGGCACCATTACAAGTCCGTCAAACTGATGTGCAATAGCCATGCATTCTGTTGAATCAGCAATTAAATCTCTTGTCACTAAAGAGTACTTCATACCGACATGTCCCATAGCAATACCATCACATACTGCAATCGCTGGGAATACTACTGGAACACCGCCAGCCTCAGCTACTCCTAACTTAACTGCATTAACAATCTTATCTATATTCATATGACCTGGTACAATCTCATTATATGAACTAACAATACCAATCATAGGCTTCTTCATCTCTTCTGCTGTGAAGCCAAGTGCATTAAACAAACTTCTAGCAGGTGCCTGCTGCATACCACTTCTAGCGTTATCACTTACCATAATTATTCTCCTCGCAAATCAATTTCTTTTATAAGTACATACTATTACACTCTCTTAGCTATAAGGTCGCCCATCTCATCTGTTCCAACCTTAGTGCAGCCCTCTGAATATATATCTGTTGTCCTGTAGCCTTCCTTAAGTACTGCCGCAACTGCTGCTTCTATGGCATCAGCTTCCTTATCAAGGTCAAGTGAATATCTTAGCATCATTGCTGCTGAAAGAATTGTAGCTATAGGATTAGCTATATTCTTTCCTGCTATATCAGGTGCTGAACCGTGGCTTGGTTCATATAAGCCCAGCTTTGTTTTACCAAGACTTGCTGATGATAACATACCGATAGAACCTGTTATCATACTTGCCTCATCTGAAAGTATATCTCCAAACATATTCTCTGTAAGGATAACATCAAACTGTCCAGGATTCATAACAAGCTGCATAGCGCAGTTATCTACAAGCATATCCTCAAGTTCAACCTCTGGATAATCTTTAGCAACCTCATGTACAATCTTTCTCCATAATCTTGAAGAATCTAAAACATTTGCCTTATCAACACTTGTTACTTTCTTTCTTCTCTTCATAGCTATCTCAAAGCCCTTAATAGCTATTCTTCTTATCTCTTCTTCATTGTATGTAAGAGTATCAACAGCAGTCATAAGTCCATCGACTTCTTCTGTATGTCTCTTTCCAAAGTAAAGACCACCAGTAAGCTCTCTCATAATAACCATATCAAAGCCATCGCCGATGATCTCCTCCTTAAGAGGGCAGGCTGCCTTTAATTCATTATATAAATAAGCAGGACGAATGTTAGCGAATAACTCTAAGTCCTTACGAATCTTTAATAGTCCTGCCTCTGGTCTTAGGTTAGGTGCCACGTCATACCATCTTGAGTTACCCACGTTACCACCTACTGCACCTAGAAGCACAGCATCTGAAGCCTTAGCGACGGCTACTGCCTCATCTGTAAGAGGTACTCCGCACTCATCAATAGAGCAGCCTCCCATTAAAATCTTCGTATAATCGAACTTGTGACCATACTTAGCTGCCACAGCATCTAACACCTTAACGGCCTCTGTAACTATTTCTGGTCCGATTCCATCTCCTGGAATTAATGTTATTCTACAATCCATGTTAATTCCTGCCTTTCCTTCTTGTACTAAAGCCCTTACTTACATATATTACAAGTTCAGGCTATTGTTTAGTATTTTACTCCATAATAGTGCATTTTTCAAGTAGGGGCATAATAAAAAACTCTGGACAGATATCAGCCTGATGGCATTATCTGTCCAGAGTTTCTTGTATTTATTAATTATTATTCTTCTGTAGAAGCTGGCTTCTCAACCTGGGCAATAGCCTTCTTCTGCATTGTAATACGGCAGTTCTTGTTGTTACCGAATTCCACAATCACATCATCCTCTGTTATATCAAGGATAACGCCATAGAAACCACTTGTTGTAAGAACATAATCGCCAATAGCAATTGAATCCATAAGCTGCTGCTGTTCCTTCTGCTGCTTCTTCTGTGGCTTAATTGCAAAGAAGTACATTAAAGCACCAAGTGCTATTACATACACAATAATAATACCAATCTGACCCATTATTAAATCCTCCTAATTACTTGCCTGTGTACAGGCTCAATATTGTTATAATATCGTAATTTATGCTTCATGTCTATGTTTAAATTAAAATTTATAGCATTTTTATAATTTTACACTAAATAAAAATCATTAATCCTCTTTCTTATCATATGTTTTAAGAAGATATAGCCTTTCATCCTTAAAGCTCTTATAATTTCCTGCATCTATTGCAGCCCTGATATCCTCCATAAGATGATTATAAAAATACAGATTATGAAGAACGCAAAGTCTCATGCCTAACATTTCTTTAGCCTTAAGCAAATGTCTGATATACGCTCTTGAATAGTTCCTGCATGCAGGACACTGACAGCCTTCTTCAATAGGTGCTGTGTCTTTTTCATACTTTGCATTGAAAAGATTAATCTTACCAAGCTTTGTATACACATGCCCATGTCTTCCATTTCTTGATGGGTATACGCAATCAAAGAAATCTATTCCTCTGTCTACTCCCTCCAATATATTCGCTGGTGTACCAACTCCCATAAGATATGTTGGCTTATGCTGTGGAAGATATGGAACAACCTTATCAAGCACATGATACATTTCCTCATGTGATTCACCTACGGCAAGTCCACCAACTGCATATCCATCCAGTTCAAGCTCTGATATTCTTTTAGCATGGTCAACTCTGATATCGTCATATATCGCACCCTGATTAATACCAAAAAGCATCTGATGCTTATTAATGGTATCCTCAAGTGAATTAAGTCTGTTCATCTCTCTCTTGCAACGCTCAAGCCATCTTGTAGTTCTCTCTACTGAATTAATAATATACTTTCTATCTGCCTTTGCCGGAGCACACTCATCGAATGCCATAGCTATTGTCGAGCCAAGATTGGACTGTATCTGCATGCTCTCCTCTGGTCCCATAAATATCCTATGTCCGTCTATATGTGACTGGAAGGTAACGCCCTCTTCCTTTATCTTTCTAAGTCCAGCAAGTGAAAACACCTGAAATCCGCCTGAGTCTGTAAGTATAGGCTTGTTCCAGTTCATAAACTTATGAAGACCTCCAAGCTCTTTAATAAGCTTATCACCTGGTCTAACATGAAGATGATATGTGTTCGATAACTCTATCTGTGTACCTATCTCCTGCAAATCTGTTGTAGCAACCGCACCCTTAATAGCTGCAACTGTTCCAACATTCATAAATACCGGTGTCTGCACAGTTCCATGAACTGTTGTGAATTCCGCCCTTTTGGCTCTTCCATCTGTTTTTAATATTTTATACATATTTGTCTTTTCCTTCTGATTTTTTTATGATTCCTCTTTTATTTTAATTATACTTTTGACACTCACATCATTTTGTAATTATTCTATACTCCATATAAATGGCAAACATTTTTCTATATGAAACATTTATCTATCTTTTATAGAAATCAACTATCCTGTCTATTCTTGATGTCATATTTCCTAATATCATATCTACAATCGTTAATGCTGTCATAGCTTCAACAACAACTACCGCTCTTGGAACTATCATAGGATCATGTCTGCCTTTTATAGATATGCTGATATCCTCTCCCGACTTATTGACCGTCTGCTGCATTGAAGCTATGGAAGGTGTTGGCTTGACTGCTGCCCTGAATATTATGTCAGAACCATCGCTCATGCCTCCAAGCACTCCACCACTATGATTAGTTTTCTTGACAACCTTGCCATCCACTACTGTAAAGCTGTCATTGTTGGTGCTTCCTGTACTATCAGCCGCTGCGAAGCCATCTCCTATTTCAAAGCCCTTAACTGCGCCTATTGACATAATCGCCTTTGCAAGATTGGCATCCAGCTTATCAAACACAGGATCACCCACACCTGGCATCATACCAGTCACAACACACTCTATTATTCCACCAATAGAATCTTTTTCCATAAGCTTCTTCGTTGCGTATTCCTCCACCTTACAGGCAGCCTCCGCATCCGGCATATTAAATGCATTTTCATCGCGTTCCCTGATATCGAACTTATCATAATCTATGCTTATGCCACCTATCCTTGTTGCGTAAGCACATACGCTTATCTTAAGAGTCTCTAACACCTTAATAGCGATTGCTCCTGCTGCCACTCTGCCTATTGTTTCTCTTCCTGAGCTTCTTCCACCACCTCTGTAATCCCTAAAGCCATACTTCTCATCAAATGTATAATCAGCATGTCCAGGTCTGTAATACTGGGCTATTTCTGAATAATCAGACGAACGCTGTGTCTTATTATGTACCATCATCGATATAGGCGTTCCTGTCGTTTTACCTTCAAATACACCTGACAATATACTCACCTTATCATCTTCTTTTCTTGGAGTTGTAAACTTAGATTGTCCCGGCTTTCTTCTATCAAGAAACTTCTGAATATCCTCTTCGCATAAAGGAATACCCGCTGGGCATCCATCTACAACCACACCAAGACCTTCTCCATGTGATTCACCCCAAGTCATTATCTTAAAAATATTTCCATATGTCGAACCTGCTGCCACCTTATATATCTCCTATTCTGTACTAATATACATAATCATGTCAACGATAATTCTATAGATGTATAAAATTCATAATCACATACAAAAATCTGATATCATCCATAAAACAATACTCTATAGATAATATCAGATTTCTATTAATTATTCAAAACATTTTCAAGATTATTTCTAGCTTCATCCATCGCAGCCGCAGCTTGTGCATCCATCTTCTCTGGCTTGGTCTTTAATATAAGCTTCTTTAAGGTATTCATAGCTTCCTTAACAGCCTTTTTCTTAGCCTTATCCCATACCTTCTTGTTCTGGCTGTACTCGCCCTCTGCACGTCTTAAGGTATTCTCAGCTTCGATACGTGAATTACAAAACTCTTCATTCTGCTTATCCTGTGCACCATACACCTCGGCTTCCCACTTAGCTTTCTCAATCTCTTCCTCTGACATATTAGAGCTTGAAGTTATAGTTATAGACTGCTCTCTTCCCGTTCCTAGATCCTTTGCAGACACATTTACAATACCATTGGCATCTATATCAAAAGTCACCTCTATCTGTGGAACTCCTGCCATCGCACGCTTAATGCCATTAAGCCTGAAGTTTCCGAGCAGCTTGTTATCTCTTGTAAATCTTCTCTCTCCCTGAAATACCTTGATTTCAACTGATGTCTGGAAATTGCCAGCCGTCGTGAATATCTGGCTGTGCCTTGTAGGAATAGTTGTATTTCTTTCTATAAGCCTGCTTGATATACCACCAACAGTTTCTATTGAAAGAGATAATGGTGTTACATCCATAAGTATAATCTCCGAAGCTGCAGAACCTGGCTTAAGCTGGTTACCAAGCTTTCCGCCCTGAACTGCTGCTCCAAGTGCAACACACTCATCCGGATTAAGATTCCTTGATGGTTCTTTTCCCATAATCTGTCTTACCTTATCCGAAACAGCTGGAATTCTTGTGGAGCCTCCAACAAGAAGTACCATACCAATATCATTCTTACTAAGCCCGGCATCACGAAGTGCATTCTCAACAGGAATAACTGTCTTGTTAACCAGATCATCTGTAAGCTCATTAAACTTCTGTCTGGTGATATTCATATCCATGTGATGTGGACCATCCTTCGCAACAGCTATAAATGGAAGGTTAATATTGGCATTCAATGCAGAAGAAAGCTCTTTCTTAGCCTTTTCAGCTTCTTCTCTTAACCTCTGCATAGCCGATGGATCCTTAGCAAGATTGATACCATCTGTATCTTTGAATCTGTCAACAAGATAATCAACTATACGTGCATCGAAATCATCACCACCTAGATGATTATCACCAGATGTAGCAAGAACTTCTATAACGTTATCCCCTATATCTATAACGGACACATCAAATGTTCCACCACCAAGGTCATACACAAGGACTTTCTGCGGATTGCCATTATCAAGTCCATATGCAAGTGCCGCACTCGTAGGCTCATTAATAATTCTAAGGACATTAAGTCCTGCTATCTTACCTGCATCCTTAGTAGCCTGTCTTTGTGCATCATTGAAATAAGCTGGAACCGTGATAACTGCATCTGTCACTTCTTCTCCAAGAAAACCCTCTGCATCTTTCTTAAGTTTCATAAGAATATATGCTGATATCTCCTGTGGTGTATACGCCTTACCATCTATCTTTTTCTTATAATCAGTTCCCATATGTCTTTTTATTGAAAATATGGTTCTATCTGAGTTAACCGATGCCTGTCTTCTTGCAGCATCCCCAACCAGTCTTTCCTTATTCTTAGTAAATGCAACAACCGATGGTGTTGTTCTATACCCTTCGCTATTAGTAATAACTGTTGGCGAATCACCTTCTATAACTGCCACGCAGCTATTAGTTGTACCAAGATCGATTCCAATTACCTTACTCATAATTCCTCCATAACTCACACTAAGAATAATAACACTTATATTCGATAGTTATAAGTGTATCATATTTATGAGGAATTACCATTAATAAAAGTAGAATTAATTAGAAAATTTATATAAACTTATTCAACTTTACCATTTGCATACATACATTCTATTTATTATATTAGTGTTTAATACATATCACATATACAATTTACAATTATCTATATAAATATTACTTATAACCATGCGGCAGCCTCACCCTGAACACCTTTCTCTTAAGCATCTTCCCATCCCATGGAATAAGCGGATATATATAGCTTTTCCCTGTTATAGTCCTGTTAAATGCTATCATAAGTACAGATATGACAACTCCTGTGATAAATCCGGCAAGATTAAATATTTGTGTAAGTATGAGCATAAGCACTCTTAAAAACTTGAAAGCATATCCCATTTCAAAGTTAGTCTGTCCATAGGTTCCAACAGTTACAACCGCCATATAAAGAAGTGCCTCCGGGTTAAACCATCCTGAACTTACAGCATACTCGCCAACAACAATACCTGCCACTATACTTAGCGGTGTTGATAACATAGTTGGTGTATTCACCGCTGCAAGCTTAAGTCCATCTACCGCCAGTTCTAGTATAAGAAGTTGCAGAAGCACCGGTACTGTAATATCATCCGTTATAAGAATGAACTTAAGAAATTCTGGAACCCAATCTGGATTATTAACAAAAAGCAGCCACAACGGTGTTAATATCCATGTCACAATAGAAAAGAAAAATCTTGTGATTCTTAAATATGAACCTATTATAGGAGAGAAATTAAAATCATCCGCCTCCTCTATAATATCAAAGATGGATGCTGGAATTATCATAACTGCCGGAGAATTGTCTACCATAATTACAATATTCCCGTCAAGTATAGCCGCTGTTGCCGTATCCGGGCGTTCCGAATACTTAAACTTCGGAAATGGATTAATCCACTTATGTGTAAACATACATTCCGCAAGGCTTTCTATATTCATAGTAAGAGCATCAACATCTATCGACTGAATCAGCTTTCTCATCCTTGTAAGCACGCACTTGTCTACGGAATCAGATATATAACATATAACTACATCAGACCTTGAACGTCTGCCAACACCATACAACTCCATTGAAAACTTTGGATCACGTATTCTCCGCCTTAATAATGCTGCATTGGCTACAAGTGTTTCAACAAAACCATCTCTTGAACCTCTAAGCACCCTGTCCTTCCATGGCTCTGACACAGAACGCATAGGATATGTCCTGCAGTCGATAAGCAGACACTCATCAAAGCCATCTACAACCATAACAGAAACACCTGACAAAAACTGCGTTATGACTGTATCCACATTGCCGCTTTTCTCAACCTCCGTATAAGGCATTCCATTTTCCAGAAATACATCAAGGTTCTCCATGTCCGATTCTTTCAATGAATAAAAAAACTGCATAAGCTTTTCTACCATATCTTCCCTGACAAAACCATCTATAAAAAAGAAACCAGCCCTATGCCCCGCAATCATTACTTCTCTTTGAAGTATATCAAAATTACGTTCCACATTAAGACTAGTTTCTAACCTTTTAATATTTTCTTTAACATTACAGCTGAAATCACTCATTGCAGGCATCCTTTCATTGCTATCTTAACCAGTAATATTAGAACTTCACCAGTAATATTAGAATGTCTGATTTTAATGATTTTATTCCAACTTTATACACTCTTTTTCATTCCATGCCTTATCTTAAGCTTATTGCAGCAATGCATAAATGCAGGTATTAAGAAAATATCTGCTGCAATCCATGCTGCCGGATTAGCAAGACATGCCCCGTTAAAACCTATAACTGGTATAAGGAATATAGCAACAAGTGTTCTTGCAAGCATCTCAAACACTCCGGCTAGTATTGCAAATACTGAATACCCCATACCCTGTATACAGAATCTATAAACATTGACTCCTGTAAGAGGTATATAAAACAGAGCTGATGCTATTATGAATCTTCTTGTAAGTCTGATAATCTCAACCTCAGCTGCATCCACAAAAAGAAGTGCTATATAATCTGTTGTAAAGAACAGAACCACAAGTGCCACTACACTGTACACCGCACCTATTATCATAGCAGCTCTTATACCCTTGCCAAGCCTGTCTATCTTTCCAGCTCCAACATTCTGTCCACCATATGTTGCCATAGTAGAACCAAGAGCATCAAAAGGACAACAGGTAAAGTTAAACATCTTAGAGCCTGCTGTCATGGCTGCTACATATGACGAACCAAGACCATTTACTGCTGCCTGAAGTATAGTACTTCCAATAGCTGTTATGGAATACTGAAGTCCCATAGGAACACCTATATAGCAAAGGTTAACAACATATCTTTTCCTTACAACATTTTCCTGTTTAGTTGCCTTTAATATATCAAACTTTTTATACATATATATTGTACATCCAACACCTGATATAAGCTGTGATACAACAGTTGCAACACCTGCACCTGCTACTCCCATCTTAACATATATAATAAGTATGAAATCAAGTGCTATATTAATAACCGATGATAATACAAGGAAATATACTGGTGTCTTACTGTCACCAAGCGAACGTATTATACCCGATACGATATTATATAGAAATACCGTTGGTATTCCTGCAAATATTATAACAATATAATTATACGCATGCATGAATATATCATCTGGTGTATTAAGCAATCTAAGTATAGGTGCACAAAACACTACTGAAAGTATTGTCATAACAACCGCAAATACCGCACTGCATACATATCCATTAAAAACATATTTTCTAAGTTCACTATACTTTCCCGCCCCGAACTGCTGTGCAACAGGAATTGCGAATCCATTACATATACCCATACAGAATCCAATTATCATAAAGTTTATTGAGCTTGTTGCTCCAACTCCTGCCAGAGCTGATACGCCTAACGTCTTACCAACAATCATAGTGTCAACAAGATTATAGAACTGCTGGAATAGCATACCTAAAAGCATAGGAAATGCAAATCCAAGAATCAGCTTGAAAGGTGACCCTTTAGTCATATCCTTTGTCATCTTCAACCTCTTTCTGCGTTACGCAACACTTATTCTGTTCTTAACATCTAACTAAATATGTGTATATGATTATTTTATTAAACCAGCATTAAACAAGCAGCATTTTACGAAAACTAAATGTGTTCACGATATCAGTTAACAGTAACTCTTCCCATAGTTATCTTATCAAGCAGCTTGTTATTCTCTGTAACATTATACCTTGACTTAATCATCTCTTTATAATATTCTCCATCATAATCAAGCAATGATGCACTATCTCCTGCAAAGCCATCACTCTTAACCTGTTGTGCTGCCCTGACAGCATACTTTTCAACAAGCTTTCTACGGCATAATATATTATATATATCTTCCTCACTAAGCCTTGTGTTGTCCTTAGCTTTTTGTGAAAAATCATCATATGTATCCTTAGCATCTGCTTTTATTGATTCTTTTTCACTTTCAGTTACATATATATTATGAATGGCAGTCTCTTTTTCCATTATATAATCATACTCACATAAATCCTTTGCCAGTTGTTTAGCATAATCCCTTGTGAACACGCTGTCAAGTGAATTTTTAAAATGTGTGTTCCAGAAATCATTAGGGTCATCAGGATTATACTTTATAGCCATATCATTAATCTGCTTTTCCACTATATATATATAGTAAGAAAAATCCTTCAGAGTAATATTCTCATCATCTATGCTGATCACAGCTTCATCAAGATGTTTATTATAAACAAAATCTTTGCTCTTATTAAACACAATAAGTATTGCAAGAATAGCCGCTATCAGAACAACACATATGCATACAGTTATAATTTCCACCTTTTTCTTTTTTAAAGTGCCTTTACTCATATAATCACCCCATTCCATACCTTTTACAGCACGATCGTTTGTATTTTTCTTATATTCTTATAATGATGTCGGGGGCTTTTGACCCCGGCATCATCATAATATTACACGCATTTTTATACCTTTATTATACACAATTATCAATTCATTGTGAACTATGAATCCTATTTTTTTACGATTTCCTGATTATAAGCTAATTGTCATTCTCTTTCCTACCGCTCATTCTTCCATCTTTGAAAATAGCTGACAAATATATTGTAAAAGGCTCCTGACATATACCTTCAAAGCATATATCAGGAGCCTCCCTTTTATCAAGGAACTACAATGTCATATAAAAGACAATTCAGTCCTTAATATTAATCATATTCTGTTTATTTTGCAATGTGAATTACTTATATAACTCAACAAGTCTCTGTAAGTGCTCGAATCTCTCGTTAGCAACTTCTTCTGACTTAGCAAAGAGTCTTTCAGCTCTTTCTGGGAATGGCTTAACAAGACGTGTATAACGTGCTTCATTGTTAAGGAATTCCTGATATGATCCATCACCCTGCTTAGATGTTAATGTAAATGGATTCTTTCCTTCAGCCTTTAATGCTGGGTTGAATGAGAAGAGGTTCCAGTATCCAGCCTTAACAGCCTTCTTCATTTCATCCTGGCAGTGGTTCATACCACCCTTAGCGATACCGTGAAGTTCGCAAGGAGCATAACCAATGATTAATGATGGTCCATTGTAGTTTTCAGCTTCTTCGATAGCCTTTAATGCCTGAGCTGGGTTAGCACCAAGAGCAATCTGTGCTACATATACATAGCCATAGCTCATAGCGATTTCAGCAAGTGACTTCTTGCCGATTTCCTTACCAGCTGCAGCGAACTGGCAAACTTCACCGATGTTAGAAGCCTTAGAAGCCTGTCCACCTGTATTAGAATACATTTCTGTATCGAATACCATAACATTTACATTCTCACCTGAAGCAAGTACATGGTCAAGACCACCGAAACCGATATCGTAAGCCCAACCATCACCACCGAAGATCCATACAGATTTCTTAGCAAGGTAATCCTTCTTAGCAAGTACTTCTGGAGCTGTTGGGCATCCATCTGCTGCTGCCTTTTCAAGTTCTGCAATAAGAGCTTCTGTAGCTGGTGTGTTTGCCTTAGTATCATTCTTTGTCTCAAGGTACTTAGCTGCTGCTGCCTTAAAGCTGTCTGTTGCCTTATCAGATGCAGCCATTTCTTCGATCTTGGCAATAGCCTGGTCACGAAGAACCTTCTGTCCAAGATACATACCAAAACCATGTTCTGCGTTATCCTCGAATAATGAGTTAGCCCATGCTGGTCCCTTTAATGTATCCTTGTTTACTGTATATGGTGATGTTGCAGCTGGACCACCCCAGATTGAAGAACAACCTGTAGCGTTAGAAATATACATCTGCTCACCAAATAACTGTGTAATTAATCTAGCATAAGATGTTTCTGCACAACCTGCACAGCTTCCTGAGAACTCAAGGAGTGGCTGGTTATACTGAGAACCGATTGGTGTATTTACTAATGCTGGCTTAATATCCTTCTTACCTACGTTAGCTACAAGATAATCGAATACCGGCTGCTCTTCTGCCTGTGATTCCTGTGGAACCATCTTAAGAGCTTCTCCAGCCTTAGGACATACAGTAACACATTCGCCACATCCCATACAATCTAATGGAGATACTGACATTGTGTACTTCATTGTTGTGTCTGTTGCATGCTTAGAATCAGCAAGCTTAATCTGTGAAGGAGCTTCTGCCTGTTCCTTAGCATCAAGAATGAATGGTCTGATAGTAGCATGTGAACATACGAATGCACAGCTGTTACACTGAACACAGCTTGCTGGATCCCACTCAGGAACCATAACGGCTGTTCCTCTCTTCTCGTATGCTGAAGCACCTGTCTCAAACTGACCATCTGCAATATCCTTAAATGCAGATACTGGAAGGCTGTCACCATCCATCTTTCCGATAGGATCAAGAAGTTCGTTAACCATCTTAACTGTAGCAGGACGTCCTGTTCTTTCAACTGGCTTCTTATCATCAACTGCTGTTGCCCAGTCTGCTGGTACTTCTACCTTATGTACTGCATCAACACCTGCATCGATAGCCTTATAGTTCATCTCAACTACTGCATCACCCTTCTTGCTGTATGACTTCTTAGCAGCTGCCTTCATATATTCAACAGCTTCATCAATAGGCATTACGTTAGCAAGCTTGAAGAATGCTGACTGTAAGATTGTGTTAGTTCTCTTACCCATACCGATTTCAATAGCTTTATCAATAGCGTTGATTGTGTAAAGCTGGATATTATTCTTAGCAATATACTGCTTAGCTTCTGCTGGCATATGCTGGTTAAGTTCTTCATCTGACCACTGGCAGTTAATCATAAAGATTCCGCCTGGCTTAACATCCTGAACCATCTTATAACCCTTAACAACATATGAAGGATTATGACATGCTACGAAGTCAGCCTGATTGATATAGTATGGACTTCTGATTGGGTTATCACCAAATCTTAAGTGGCTGATTGTGATACCACCTGTCTTCTTAGAGTCATACTGGAAGTATGCCTGAATATACTTATCTGTATGGTCACCGATGATCTTAGTAGAGTTCTTGTTAGCACCTACTGTACCATCACCACCAAGACCCCAGAACTTACATTCTACTGTACCAGGAGCTGAAGTAATAGGAGCTGGCTTAACCTCTGGAAGTGAAAGGTTAGTAACATCATCAACAATACCGATTGTGAATCTGTTCTTTGGCTCATCCTTCTCTAATTCCTTATATACAGCGAATACTGATGAAGGAGGAGTATCCTTTGAACCTAAGCCATAACGTCCACCAACTAATGTGATATCGTTAAGACCTGCTTCACGAAGTGTTGTAGCAACATCAAGGTAAAGTGGCTCACCAAGTGATCCTGGTTCCTTAGTTCTGTCAAGAACAGCAACCTTCTTAGCTGTCTTAGGAAGAACCTTTAAGAGTGCCTTAGATGACCATGGACGGTAAAGTCTTACTTTAACAAGACCAACCTTCTCACCCTTAGCTGTTAAGTAATCAATAACTTCTTCTGCAACGTCGTTGATAGAACCCATAGCTACGATAACTCTGTCTGCATCAGGTGCACCATAGTAGTTAAATAAGTCGTAGTTAGTACCAAGCTTCTCGTTAACCTTCTTCATGTACTTTTCTACTACTTCTGGAAGTTCATCATATACTGTGTTACATGCTTCACGATGCTGGAAGAATACATCTCCGTTTTCATGTGAACCACGCATAGCTGGCTTGTTAGGGTTAAGTGCATGAGCACGGAACTCTTCAACCTTGTCCATTGGGCACATTTCCTTAAGATCTTCGTAATCCCACTTTTCAATCTTCTGAATCTCGTGTGATGTACGGAAACCATCAAAGAAGTTGATGAATGGAACCTTGCCATCAATAGCTGCAAGATGTGCAACTGGGCTTAAGTCCATAACTTCCTGTGGGTTTGTCTCAGCAAGCATAGCAAAACCTGTCTGACGACATGCATAAACATCACTATGATCACCAAAAATGTTAAGTGACTGTGTAGCAACTGTACGAGCTGATACATCAAATACACAAGGAAGCTGTTCAGCAGCAATCTTATACATATTAGGAATCATAAGTAAAAGACCCTGTGAAGCTGTGAATGTTGTTGTAAGAGCACCAGCTGCAAGTGAACCATGTACTGTACCAGCAGCACCTGCTTCAGACTGCATTTCTGTTACCTTTACTGTATTACCAAAAATATTCTTTCTTCCAGCTGCTGACCACTGGTCAACAACGTCTGCCATTGGGCTGGAAGGAGTGATAGGATAAATACCAGCTACTTCTGTAAACGCATATGCTACGTGTGCAGCGGCTGTATTACCATCCATTGACTGTTTTTCTCTAGCCATTGTTATATATACCTCCTAATCGAAATATGAGATAAACATCTCTCTTATCAATATTTTAGTATTATTCGACAAAAAAGTAAAGTCATTATGTCAAATCTATTGTACGTATTTTTGTAATTTATCAAACATATGATATTTTTTTAATAAAAGATTTATATTTTATATAAAATTTCAGATTTATCATTTACTATTTCTTTAATTAATTCACTATACGCTCAACATTGTTATATTATTAACATAGCAATATTTATATGATTAAATTACATGCGATTTTTTCTTAAGATTTTTCTTAAGATTTTTTAAGTTTTTTTCAATTAAGTGTTAATTTTTTTTCAGAAAAGTAATATAATACTTTAGCTACAATAATAAGTTAGGAGATTAAACCTATGGCTACTAAAGAATTCTTTAAGAAGAACAAAAAACTTGTGATAGCTGTTACTGGAATAGTTGTCACATTACTCTTCCTTATTATATTGTTTCTTTCACTTTTCAATATTAATATTAATTTAAATGGCAGTCCAAAAGAGACAATAGAATATGGTGATACTTATACAGAACAGGGGGCAACAGCAGCTTTCAACACGCCTGCATCCAAAAATGTTCCTTTGAATGTTACTATTAAAGGAAGCGTAGATTCATCTAAATTAGGAACCTATCATATACATTATAAAGCTAAAAAAGGTATTTTTTCTGCCCAAAAATCAAGAGAGGTAAAAATAGTTGATACAAAGGCTCCTATAATCGAACTCAATAAGATTGACGGATATTATCCTAAAACTGGTGAAACATATCAGGAAGAGGGTTTTACTGCCACCGATAACTATGATGGTGATATTACCAGCAAGATAAAAAGAACTGAAGACAAGAATGTAATCACCTATACAGTCAGCGATTCATCAGGCAATAAAACCTCTGTACAACGTACAATAGAATATAATGATGGCATAGCACCTACCATCACACTAAATGGAGATTCTGACATTACCATAAAGGCTGGTACCAGATTTGAAGATCCGGGATGTACTGCAAAAGATTCCCATGGTAATGATATATCTGACAGTGTTTCTGTATCAGATAATATTTCTACATACCGTGCAGGAACCTACACAATAACATACTCTGTTACAGATAAGTTCGGCAATGAAACTTCTATAGACAGAACTGTTACTGTTGAAGCTGTAAAACAGACAGCCACAACTTCATCTGGAAACAAAGTCGTTTATCTTACTTTTGATGATGGACCAGGTGCACATACACAGCAGTTGTTAGATATTCTTGACAAATACAATGTTAAAGTTACATTCTTTGTAACAAATGTTAACAGTGGTTATGAAAATATGATAGCCAAAGAGGCTGCTGCTGGCCACACAGTTGCTATCCACAGTGCTTCACATGATTATAAGAAAATATATTCAAGTGTTGATGCTTATTTTGCTGATCTTAACGAAATGTCCGATATTATATATGCACAGACAGGACAGCGTCCTAAGCTTATACGATTCCCTGGTGGAAGTTCTAACACCGTGAGCTTAAAGTACTGTAGTGGCATTATGACAACTCTTACAAAAGCTGTAACTGACCAGGGATACAAATATTTTGACTGGAATGTATCCAGCGGTGATGCCGGTGGAACAACAAGCACGGAAGAAGTATACCAGAATGTTGTAAACGGAATGAAGAGCCATAATGTATCTGTCGTACTTCAGCATGATATAAAAGGCTTCAGTGTCAACGCTGTAGAACGTATCATACAGTGGGGTCTTGCTAACGGATATACATTTCTTCCACTTACAACATCAACAGAAGATGTTCATCATGGGGTTAATAACTAAGTTTGATTTTTAAAACAGCTAAATCTTAACAAGACCGCTTATTTAAAAGCAAAATAAAAGCAGACATCCGGTCAGGTACTGACAAGTATCCTGACCGGATTTTCTATAATCCTATATAACACTGACGTCAAAAGGATTAATAATATCCATCCTGCCATTTTCAACCTGATAATATTTTTCCTTTTCTTCATCATAAGCTAATAGCAACAGTTTTCCACCCTTATAAACCGATCCGTCAATATAATAATGACTCTCTCCATCATAATAAACATCGTGATAACTCCGATCAGCAGCAAGATCTCTGCTGCAGGTTCCAACATGCCCTGCTATTATGGTTTTATAAAACTTACCTTTCGTTGCCGGAAACTTGCCAAGAAGAGTATTATCAGATGCTCCCCACATCCAGTACTCTCCTGCTTCTTCATCTACTCCTGCATGAACAAATATCTGACTTTTTGTTTCAAAATATAAAGGCATCTGCTGAATCCACCAAATCAGCTTTTCATGATTTGAAAGAATCATCCGAACTGCTTCTCTGCTAATTGTTTCCATGGAACATGTTCTTGCTATCTGATTTAAGAAATCCATCTGTTGCTCCGATATAAATGTACTTATGGTATTTGCTCCATACTCAAAATCCGTGCAAATCCAATCATTAAAAGTCCTGCAATCTTCTGTTCCATCTGAATATATGTTTCTGTAATCCTCAATCCAATCCAAAAACATTTGCTCATGGTTACCCTTAAGAACCACAACTTTTTCTGCACCATATTTTTTCTGCAAATCCCAAAGATACTTCAAAACATAATACGAACTGTCACCATAATCAATATAGTCTCCACAAAATACAATGCGATTATCACCACCAAGATCAACCTGTTCCATATTCTTTTGAAGCTCTCCTATGCATCCATGAATATCACTCATAGCATATATCATATATCAATGACCTCCATTTCATTTGACATTAAACAATACTATTCTTCATATTCTGTCAGTAGCCAGCAGCCTCCATCGGTAATGCGATAATAACTGTCTGTATCAGTATCAACCATTAACACTGGAATAACTCCTGTTGACAACACATCCCCATCTATGTATATGTGATTTTCACCATCATAATATATATCATTAAACGTTGAATCTCCTGATATCTCAGATGTATAGACATGACCTGCTACCACTTTCATGTCAAGACCTTCTATCCTGCCTGTTTCAGCGGGATATTTCGAGGTGTATATGTCATCAGATGTCTCCCATTCCCACATATCACCGACAGTTTCATCAATTCCGGCATGCACAAATATAGTATTGCCTTCTGTGTAATATCTTGGTAGGCTGCTTAACCAGCTTATGTATAAATCATCTGCATTTTCATTATCATACCATTGCATGCCTCCATACATCGAATCTATGGTACTTTCGCCGCTTATTACCATATCTTCATGATTCCCCATGAGTGCCATGACCTTATCATTGCCGTATTGTTCCTGCAAATGCATTATCTTATCAAGCACTCCTCTACCATAATCACCACCATGCACATAATCGCCTAGCAATAAAAGCATTGTGTCATCTTCATCAAGATGACAGATTACATTTTCCAGAGCAGCCTCAAATGACTCAAGGCACGCATGTATATCACTCATGCAATATATTTTCATGTACATTCCTCCAAATACTCTCAATCTTTATGCTATTTATTAAGTATTTCCTTCAATGTGCGTGGCTCATAATTCATATAAGGCATCATACAGCCTACATTGTAAGCCCTTACTATATCATAACACTTCTCTGACCTTGTAAGATTTTCAATATTAAGTCTGCGTAAACATTCCTGATAGAATTCATTTTCATAAGTATTATGAGTATGTCCATACAAATGTATTGTCCCCCTGTGCTGTCCATTCCACATAAGTATAGGATAATGGCTTAATACAAGCTTGTATGCATCTTGGTCTACATAGTCAGTAATTTCCTTATAATCATATATCTCTTCAAAAATATTCTTATACCTCATATCAGAAACATCATCATGATTCCCTTTAATAAGAACTTTCCTGCCCTTTAACTGTGCAACTAAGGCTATCAGCTCCTCGTTTGTACCCCGCATAGCAATATCTCCAAGAATATAAACCGTATCACCATTTGTAATCTTACTGTTCCATTTTTCTTTCATATACTGGTGCATTTCAGCTAATGAATTAAATGGACGGTTATCAAAATTATTGCCTTCCTTTGTCACATTTTTATGGAAGAAATGCATATCACTAATATAGTATTTCATTCGTGTTCCTCATTTTTTCAATCCTGTACCTGTCTTAATATAGACTCTGCTGCCTTCTTTAATTCTTTATTCAATTCCTTATCCTTATTATCAACAATTGAAGCTATATCATAATGATGACACAGCCAGTATGCCATTCCCTTACATGACGCATTTACACGGATATCAACTGTTGTATCCGTTTCTTTCAAAACATTTATCTCATATGAAAAATCATCTATCAGTCTTGAAAAATACTCCCTGTCTATCCTGACAATATAAGGTCTTAATTCACCGCCCATCATGTAAGGGTGATTCAGAATATATACTGCTCTCTCTAACGGTATATTAAGGTTATCAAAGCCTATTCCATCACTTTTCCTCTGTTCCTTTACTCTTAATCTGGTCATAAGGTCAACACTGTATGTATATACTTTCCTGCTGTCCCTGTATCTTACCAGACAGAAATATCTTCCATTATTGAGCATAAGTCTTATAGGAATCACTGTTCTTCTTCCCTGAAAATGAAGATAAACATTTTTATTCTTAACATCATATACATTCCAGTCAAATTCTATGTAATTGTCATTTTTAATGGCATCAATTATAAGCTGGCAGTTTGCCAGAACATCTGTATTCTGTGCATATCTGGTCCGCCCGAAAGAATCATTTGCATAAGGTGTTATATCTTTCAGATTCTTCCCTGATAAAGTCTGAATCCGCCCGGCTAAATCCAGTGCTCTTTCATTATTAAAAATGTTACTGTACAACACAGAATCAATTAGGAATTTAAACTCTACATCGGTTATAATGTTGTTATAATAATAATCTGTCTTGCGGCGTTCATTGTCATATGTCCTGTATCTGATTACCTTCTGTTCATCAGGCAGATTAAGTTCTGAGTCCGTCAAATCCTTTAATGCTTTCCTGACCTGTTTATCTGTAATGCTTTTATCATAATCCTTATGCATATAAGTAACGATATCAGTAACCTTCAGCGTTATTGCGGCCTCTTTGGAACTGTGTTCTTTTAATATATTAAGCACATTATACTCAACACTCATGTTTCACCTTTAATTATTCTTTCTTCTTTCAACAGGCTCACTTCAATTACAACAATGGTATCGCATACTTTTTCATTTTGTGCCTCCAAACGATTTTACCACTTATCCAAGATTGTTTTCAATATTATCTTTTAGTAATAATTATATCCTAAAATAAATTTCTAAATTCCACCTCTTCGTCTCGGAATGAATGACTCATCCTTGTCCACAGCTTTGTTCTTATATTTTCTGATGCTTCTTCTATATCTTCAACTTCTAAAAATTCTAAATCTTCGACATTCTTTCTATCTGCCATTCCATTCTCCATTCTAACAAAATATATTTACTTAAACACCCATCTTCTCTGTATCTGAAAACTTATTACAAACAAAATAGTATCAATTATTGCCTTAGCTACTACTGTCATTACAGAACCTAAAGACAATAGACTTGTAACTGCATACACAAGCATATATGATACACAAAGTTGTAATACACAAAGTATGTAATATTTTACAATAGAACCTTTTATGCTTCCAGAAGACTTAAATACTGCTTTTCTATTAAAAGAATAGTTAAACAATGATGATATAACTCTTGCTCCTGCTGTAGCATGGTCCACTTTTATTTCTTCACCCCGGATCCTCCTTTGAAATTTATCACTGTATTTTCCCAGATCATGTAGCATTCCACAACAATAACCCCAATCTCCCTTACCAAAAACTTCCGCAAATTTCTTTGCTTTTTCTGCAGTTCCAGTTAGGTGATCTAATAACAACTGTTCTCTTT